>Ga0007819_1000275_pt1 | contig 17802 bp, 15 predicted proteins | sample CryBogCBE07Jul09_FD_71203 | JGI IMG/M metagenome (GOLD analysis project Ga0007819, IMG submission 71203) | Freshwater microbial communities from Crystal Bog, Wisconsin, USA - CBE07Jul09 | ecosystem: Environmental > Aquatic > Freshwater > Lake | place: Crystal Bog, Wisconsin, USA | collected... | reverse complement strand
CACTTGTGAAGCTCGGTCTACTAGAAGAGGCCAAACACGTACTAGAGGCGAAATCGCTCCGTGATGTTAAGAAGACCGACGGCAAAAAGCGCAGCACCGTTCGCGGCATCATCAAGCTGGAAGATGCTCTTATGGCAGGCACAGCCAAGTCCCGTGAATGCACCCTGATCTTGACGGAGGGAGATTCAGCTGCTACCTCTGCAATTTCTGGGTTGAAAGAGGTCGGTCGTGAACGATGGGGTGTGTTCCCTTTGCGCGGTAAACTACTCAATGTACGTGACATTACTGTGCAGAAATTCAATGCCAACGAGGAGTTGACTGCGATTAAAAAGATTCTAGGGCTGGAACAAGGCAAGAAATACAAGGATGTGAGTGAGCTTCGCTATGGTCGTGTCATGGTGATGGCCGATCAAGATCATGATGGGTCGCACATCAAGGGTCTACTGATGAACTTATTTCACGCAGAATGGCCTGGACTTATGCAGGACGGATTTCTATGCACTCTTCTAACGCCAATCTTGAAAGCTGCTAAGGGGAAGACTGTGCTGTCATTCTATTCCATTCCTGAGTTCCAGGCGTGGAAGGGGACCTCCGCTCCCCTTAAAACCCTGACAGTCGAGGATATGGAAGAATCAAAAGAGGGTCCAAGGGATATGAGGGGGTGGAAAATCAAATACTATAAAGGGTTGGGCACGTCTACGCCTGCTGAAGCCCGTGAATGGTTCAAGGACCTGCACGAGATTCAGTACGTATGGGATGATCAAACGGACGAGTCCATCAACTTAGCCTTTAACAAGAAACAGGCGGATGACCGCAAGAAGTGGCTCGGCCACTATGATCCTACCAAGATGCTCATTCCTGTGGAGAACAAGGCAACATACACCAGCTTCGTAAACTGTGAGCTCATTCATTTCAGTAATGCCGACAACATTCGCTCACTGCCTCACGTAATGGATGGGCTCAAACCTTCGCAGCGTAAGATTCTCTACTGTTGCTTGAAACGTAACTTGCGCGAAGAGATTCGTGTGGCACAACTCGCGGGTTATGTCTCGGAACATGCAGCGTATCATCATGGCGAGGCATCGTTGAATGGGACCATCATCAGCATGACACAGAACTTCGTGGGGTCAAACAATATTAATCTACTTGTGCCTAAGGGCCAAATGGGATCAAGGCTCCAGGGAGGGCGAGACGCAGCTTCGCCACGTTATGTACACACCTACATGGAAGACATCGTAAGTAAAATCTTTCGCAAAGAGGATGCATGCCTCTTAAAACACGTTGAAGACGACGGTGACGTAGTAGAGCCCGAATATTATTTACCTGTTGTGCCGCTACTGGCCATAAATGGTTCCCTCGGCATCGGTACTGGGTATTCCACGGATGTACCCCCGCATAAACCAGACGACATCGTGTGTTTGCTCCGTCATCGCTTGGAAGGATCTATGGATACGCTGGCAGGGCGACCCCAAGATCCATGGTGGTTTGGCTTCAAAGGTGTTACCACGCGCAAAGATGAGCAAACGTGGTTAACAAAGGGAATATATGAACTAGATGATGCCAAGAAAACGGTGACCATTACCGAGTTGCCCGTTGGCACATGGACCAAGGACTACAAGGGATTCTTGGATGAAATGTGCGAAGAAGATGAGAAGAAGGCAAAGGGTGCGAAGAAGGAGGCGAAGAAGGCGGAGACGGATAGCACTACTTCGCGCAATTCCACAAAAGCAGAGATCAAGGCAGCGGAAGCGCTGGAACCATGCGGACTCAAGAGCGTGGATGACTTATACAATGACGTGGATGTACGCTTTGTACTGTACTTTACGGAAGAAGGATTTGACGCGATAAAGGAGAATCCTGAGAAGTTTGAGAAGCAATTTAAGTTGACGACATCGTGGAAGACGACGAATATGACATGCTTTGACACGGAGTTCAATATTGTGAAATACAAGACGGTGGGGGATATCTTGGAGGCATTTGTGGAAAAGCGTCTGCCGATGTATGAGGCGAGACGGCTGTCCATTTTGAAGACGCTGCAGAAACAGATTGAAGAGTTGGATGCACGGCGGCGATTCATTCGCGCAATCTTGGAAGAACGGTTGGTGTTGCAGAAGAAAACGGATGAGGAGATTGTCGCGGGCTTAAAGGCAAATGGGATTCCTGCGTTGACATGTCCTGAAAAGCCTGATGAATACGATTCTTATGAGTATGTATTGAAGATGCGGATCGACCGTGTGAAACAGTCTGCTATAATTGAGTTGGATACGCAGGTTGTGGAGAAGGAGAAGGAGATTGCTCGTCTGGAGTCACAAACAGCTGCATCGTTGTGGTTGGCAGACTTGGAAGAGTTTCGTGAGAGCTGGGTAGCGTATTCCGAGGCACGTGTGGCAGAATCCGTGTCTGTAGCAAAGTCAGAGGGGGCGAATGTGAAGGTGGTGCGAAAGCGTAAACCAACGGTGAATGTGAAGAAATAATATTATTTGTGAATTATTTGTGAATTATTTGTTAATTATTTGTGAAAGCATCTCATACAATTCTCCATTATCTCTAATCTGTTTTATATTGAATGTATCTTTTTTAATCACTTTTACATTTGGATAAAATGAAATTCTATCACAGTGTGATACATGATGTGGATCTTTTGCATCTTCTACACTCAAATCCGCATATAAATAATAGTTAGTAGTAAGATTGATATATCTACTACTATCTCTGTATTTTTCATCTACGAATGTTGCACGGCGAATCGTTTGAGGAATAAATGCAACGATGCTTGTTACTTGTAAGATTGAGCCAAATAGAATTGCAGCATACCCGCCTGATGAAATACCTATGAAAATCACATTTTTATATGGTTCTATTTCCTTTTTCAGGTATACGAGGGTTTCATCGATGGTTTCAGAGATACCTTCTATTCCTTTGTGATACGAATCGCGATACTTGTCTACATAGAAGTGTTTATCAATTGTTGCAAAGTTTTTCTGTAGAAAGTTGAGAAAATCAAAATGCGGAATGCCTCCATACACCGTTTCATATCCGGCGAATGATATCAGTAATGTATCGGAATGATTTTTGATAATGAGACTTGATTCTGTCATATTATTATTGCTCTCTAATAAATGCAGATTTCACCGCAATCCATTAAAAACTTCACAGTGATCAATGGATTTATATTTATGATGGCTGGATTTCAATATACAGTGTCTGCATATCTAGATACATTTGGATTTATACCGATGTGCTGTACTGCATATGTGTTACTACTGGTACGCAATTATGCGCTACTGAGATTTATTGAGCATGGTACTGATAATAAGCCCTTTATTGCTCCGAATAGTATTGTGCAAGAGAAATATCCATATGAACTACATACCAATGTATTGACATCTACTGCAGTAGAAGCAGTAACTCATATTGCAATCACACTGACAATACTTGATTTGACAGCGCCGAGTCGTATTCTATATTTTATTCCTGTCTCGTTTCTATTTGAATTCATATTGGACTTTTTCCATTATTGCGGGCATCGTCTATTGCATCATAAGTGGATATATAGTTATTTTCATAAAAAACACCATATGTTTGCGCACCCGCGCCCTATTACTACATTCTATCAAGATCCTGTTGATTTAATAGTCACAATCTCTGTGCCGACTGTACTGTCACTGTTACTAATTCCTACCGTGTCTTATTTTGAGTTTCAACTGTTAATGGTATACAAGATGTTTAGTGAAATTAGTGGTCATACTGGAAAGATACTGTCACCCACGGGATGTTTTCCACAGTGTATATGGTTACCGCGGCAACTGTCAATTGAACTGTATACCGAAGATCACGATTTGCATCATTCATTAAATAACTGCAATTATGCAAAGCGTTTTTCATTTTGGGATAAAGTATTTGGAACTTATAACAGTTGCAAAAGATAAGCTGTTTAGAGTTACATTGCAGAAATATTCTGTCGTAGACTGTTAACCGATTTACTTATTTGATTAAGAGCATTCATTAATTTGTTTTTCTGATTATTACGCTGCGTATTTCGCGATTTATTATTAACAGGTTGTGCCATCATTGGTGCGTTTGCTGCCATATTTGGTACATTTACTGCCATGTTTGGTACATTTACTGCCATATTTGATGCATTTACTGGCATGTTTGGTACATTTGCTGCTGCCATATTTGATGTATTTCTAAAAGCATTTGCAGCAGTAGACATTGAAGCAAATGCCTTCTGAGCCTTTTGAGCTTCTTTATACTTTTTTAATGCAGCTGGGTTAATGTATCCTGCTCCAACGGCTTTATGCGATTTACGCGATTCACGTAATTTACGTGTTTTATTGCGGCTCATGTCTACTGTATATGCAGAATTAATTATTTACATCTGAGGCTTAAATGGAAGCGACTTTGTCCCTGCTGAGCTCATGTTCAAAGGCTTATCCAATGGAACTGGCAAATGTGATATGTCATTCAAGTAATAATTATACTGTTCAATCTCGGACATAATCCTCGGCACAGCCCAGTCAATTACCAGTTTATTTAGTTCATTCATTTGACCTTCAATATTAAATTCATTGTTCTTGGCGTACTGTAAATACATAGCACGCATAATCATTTTCAGTTCATCCACATCTTGGTCATCAATCACGTATTTTTCCGGACCACTGATACGGTAGACTTCTTTTTTGATTTCATGCTGGATACGATCTGCATTCTTTCGAGTGAAGAATGCATCAGAAAGTGCTGTATGGTCCCAGTTGCCCCGGAGCATATCGCCTGCAAAGCTTACTTCTGTTTCTTTAGGGTAGCTAAACCCTGCAGAATCGGGTACGGTAGATCCAGTAGGGGAAGAGGAGGGGTGTAAATTGACTCGTCCATTTTGACCCCCTACGCCATAGTTTGTGTACGGGAGTTGAAAATCAGGGATGGGTGCACCAGCTGCGTATGACATTCTACAAGCCGCACGTGTTTTTTTTCTAAGCTCTAAATATATCATGTCGTCTGTTACTCGTTTTATTCGTCAGATTAATACCTCAAACGCCTATGTTAACGCTGCTACTGTTGCGGCTACTCCTGCTACCTATGCATATGAGCTAGTCCCTGATGCTGGCAATGTTGTGGGCAACTATGCTCCTGGACACATGCAAGCCGCCTCTGCCAACCTTATTGCGGCTGTCGCCGCCCTTGTTTCCGCCGCTGGCGGTGCCAGCCACCTTGTTCTCCGTGACATGGGCAAGACCGTTCGCGCCCCTGTTACCAGCGCGTCTGGTGCCATTGGTTACTTCCGCCAAGTTCAGCTTCTTGCCCCGGTTGGCGAGGACAACGGCTTCCTCGGTGGCGTTAATGGCTCAGTTGGCGGCATTTCTGGTGGCAGCCCTGACAACTACTCCAACTACTTGACGTTCTATGTCCCTGTAGTTGTGTATGGTGTTAACGCTGTGCCCGCCGCTCTTTCGTCTCACGCGCTGTGCGGCCAAATGTAAAGTGCTTTTTTTACGTCTTATTTATATTGTATAGTATATTCTACATTATACAATATACAGCGAATACAACAATGTATGCAGAGTACGCAAAGTATAACAGTGTACTGCTTTTTGCACACTTTTTTATAAAAACTGCATAATAGTATGTTCAACATCTATCTCGCTATATATATTGTTGTATCACTTGCACTTATTGGAGGAGGTACAAAGAAATTGTATGATTTAGAACAATCTGCTGGCGCGCTTATCTTTTTTATTGGCACAGTGATCATATGCATTATTTATGGTTTACGGTGGTTTGGATCCGCAAGCGCACTGTTCTCTCAAACTCCAGTTACGTGGCCTCCTAGTATCAATACCTGCCCTGATTACTTGATACACTATACACGTACAAAAGATGGCGTTGCACAGGAAACATGTATTGATGTGCTTGGAATGTCTACAAATGGTTCTATTAAGGTATTTCCTAAGGATGGAACTATTCCTACCACGGATGATTATTACTTTGATATTACCACAAAGAGCAGTGATCCTGCTGCTAAGAATTTGGAATTATGCCAAAAAGCTATAACGGCTGGACTTACATGGGAGGGAATCTCAAATGGTGAAGGTTGCATTACAACTACAGGGATTGTATCGCCTGGTTCTAGCGGTGCTGCTGGTTGCCCTGCTTCTCAATAGTGTGTGCGTTTAAATTTTATAAAAACATTCTACGACACAAGTGTATAGAGGGTTGAATACTCTCTATACATGTGTGTCGTAACAGCGTTTATAGTTCAGTGGCAGAATGGCTCTCTTCCAAAGAGTCGACACGGGTTCGATTCCCGTTGGACGCATGCTATACTATTCCCTGTCGCTTTTAGCGACAGGGAATAATATTGGACGCGTCAAAGTCATTATTGTGCCAAAGGCACAATAATTCCCGTTGGACGCATGCTATCCTATTGTAAAGCGGCAAAGCCGCTTTACAATAATATATCCAGCGCCCAAAGTCATCCCTGGCCCCAAAGGGCCAGGGATTCCCGTTGGACGCATTCAACACTAATGTAAAATAGTTGTACCGCTTTACAATAATATACACAGCATTTAGTCAACTATAATGATTCATTTTTAACATGATTCACATATTGTGTAAAAATTTTAGTTGCGGATAGTGATTGTTTATATGTATCAAATGGTACAATTGGCCGTAATATTGATGACTGTGTTACTGATTTTTTAACAGGAGACATACATGATGAAGATTTACGCCTGATTGGTATATAATGCATCATATTATAGTAATCTATCATTTTATCTATTCCTGTAGGGGAGTTGGTAAGAGAATTATTGGAACTAACAGGACTAACGGACATAACTGTCGTAATAGGACTAACTGACGTAATAGAACTAACTGACGTAATAGGACTAACTGAAATAATAGGACTAACTGTCGTAATAGGACTAACTGATGTAATAGGACTAACGTATGTAATATGACTAACTGAAGTAACTGAAGTAACTGACGTAACTGGCGTAACTGACGTAATAGGACTAACTGAACCGAGATCATTTGACCTCGGTGTATCTAAATGATTTCTATATAGACAATTAAATAAGCACATAAAGCAGATTGCTCTATTATCATATTCTATATTTACAATTGTATCTTTATATTTACAATTATATCTTCGTCATATAAAGAATCCCATCATATATAATGTAAATGGTCCGTTCCAGTCTACCTGAAAAGGATACAACATGTCTTCATCCAGATATTGAAGATGCAATGTTAAAGTGGCTGAAAACACGTTCCAGTCCCGCATTTCTTCTTATCGGCCCCCCTGGTGTTGGAAAAACAACCATGGTATATCGTGTATGCAAACTTGCTAAATTTTGGATCCAGGAATTCAATGCAAGCCATACACGAACCGGTTCTAGTTTTCGTCAAACGATCATGCCTCTTTTAATTGAGACAGGTGTTAGCAAATGGATTCACCCTTCAACGCCGAATGGCCGTGCAGTATTACTTGATGAAATGGATGGTCTATCTCAGGGTGAAAAAGGGGGTCTACAGGAACTATTGGATTACCTAAAATCAAAACGGAACTTTTCAGAGGACTGTCCACTCATTCTTATCTGTAATATTTTGGAGGGGCGCATTATGCAGCAACTGCTAAAATACTGCTGTGTACATTATGTAAATATGCCTAAAAAAGAAAAACTCGTAGAATATTTTAAAAAAGAGATCCCTGATTCACTGTATTTATTAGGTGATATTCGCAAAGTCTCACAGAGCCTGATCTATTATGATAAATCTGCAGCATATGTTCAAGGAAAAGAGGAGAAGCTTGATAGGAATATTCACGTGGCGATTCGCGCTGCATGGTTTACACTTTTTGAGAACTGGGGGGAAAATGATGAATTGGATTTGGAAACAAAAGATGCAAACTTGGCAGGTCTTCTTTTTCATCAGAACTTGCCCCTCTTTCTTGAGAAAGTACCATTCGAGGTCTATGAAGAAATCTTGGATTATCTACGATGGAGTGATCGTGCAGACTTTTGGGCCTTCTTTCATCAGTGCTGGAATCTTCTTCCATTATCCTATCGCTTAAAATTAAAGTATCCTAATCTATATTTGCAACAATATGAAAAACCAAGTGTAATTCCTGAACCAGGTCAACTACAATATACCATGGTTCTTACAAAACAGTCTGCACTGTTCAATGCCTGGAAGGAAATGAATCGAGTTGCAAATGAATATGATATACCTTTTCGATGTGTGACACAGTGGGCAACACATCAAACAGGGAAATTGTATGATACACTTGGCGTGAAATTGGATTCAATGGCCAACAAGACAGATGCTGTAACCAAAACCGATGCTGTGACAAAATCTATTACACTTGTATCTCCGAATTTAAATGAATCACAGACAGTGGCTTTTTCCGCCCAATCCGCTGTGCCGAGTGAATTAAAACCTCCTTCAACTCGAAAGCGGGCAACTCGTGGTAAAAAATCAGATGTGAAGTAGACGGAAGTGACAAGCCTCTCATACTGTTTACATTTGATATAAATAGTATATTTGTATTTCCTTCCTTAAAGTTCTTGATCGTTTTAAGTAAAGAAAATATGTTTGTTTCAAGGCGTTCCGCTTTAAGCCCCGCATTATCCATTTGTTCAAACATTTGGTAATAGATATTGTCAAATGCTGAATAAATAATTATTTTCGCATCCTTATTTGCTACGATATTCTTCTTTATAATATCAATGCACGCCTCCATTTTATTCTTTGCAAGGATCGTGGTTTCCTCTGTTAATGGTGTTAGACAGCACATGGATGTGGTATCAAGGGCTTCACGGCACGTTGGACATTTATACGTAATAAGTGTATTTTTAAGTAAACATTTGCCACAGTAAATATTATAACAGCAGTTTACAATTGTAGGATATTCACAGTTATCCAAGCAGATCACGCATTCATTGTCCTGCATTTTTTGTTGAATGAGTTTGTGCTTTATTGTAAGTTGAAATGGTAGATAATCGGCAATTCCCTTACACGCAATTCCAAGTGACTGAAATAAATGCGGGATCTTTTCGCTACGTATGAATAATTTCATATTTTTGGCCAAGTAGAAACTGGTCAGCGACTGTAGCGTAATGTTTGGCTTACAATGAATCATTTGCTGTGTATATTGTGGCAGATCTATGCTTGATTGAATATATTCAGCGGAGTTTCTCAAGACAATGTGTCCTCGGTTCGTATGAAAAAATGATAGATAGTCCTTTAAAAAGGACGATGATAACAGCTCACCTTGATAGTGCATGGTGATATTATCCAATAGCCAATGTTCTAATTCAGGATGCAATTGAATTCTATCTCTTAAAAATAGTAAATTACTTTTAGTAATAGAGGGATTCTTAAACAAAAGAGGAATCCAATTATTTGTAATAAGCCATAAGAATTGAAACCGCAGCGGAGGATCGGATGAATGCAAGTAAATGGAAGAGGCTTCGTCAATAAAGACATTATTCCAGTGAATCTTATGATGATTTGCGTATGCCTGAACAAATTTATAGCACTTATTTGTAGTTAAGACGAATTTGGATTTTATCATTTGCTGGGCAAGCTCGGTGCCTTTTACAATTCGTTTCGTTTCAATAGGTACGAATTCTAGACTCGTATGTTGTTCAATCTCATTTCTCCATTGTGTAAATATACTGTGTGGTACAATAATAAGATTTGTAGATAGATTGGCGGATACTTCGTGAATATCATGTGAAAAGAAATACTTTGTAGAATTGGGTGTTAGCTCCATTGTTATTTTAGAGACTGTGTTTGAATGCGTTGCAAGATAGGATAATATACTTAGTGTTTTGCCGGTCCCTGATGGATCTCCTATAATTCCAATTTTACCATTAATTGCCTGATTTCCTACTAAAAATCCACGGGTCATTTTATCCCTATAATTATGTAGACCATGTACCATTACTGTTTGATGTGGCAGTAGTTGCGTTTTAATAAGAGGCGATGCTATCGTGTCCAGCTTTGATATATGCGATGCCTGTAATGTATTATTATATACCGTATTTAATATTGCTACTTTTTCATAGTCTGTATTATCGCCCATCTCTTCTTAATAAGTATTAAGTATTTGTTTATAGTAAGCTTTAGGCTATAGTACGTTTTATTACATTCTATTGCGTTCTATTACGTTCTATTGCGTTCTATTACGTTCTATTGCGTTCTATTACGTTCTATTGCGTTCTATTACGTTCTATTACATTTTACAATAATGCATAGAATTCTAATAGATTAGCTTCTTTTACAATATCATGTAGACTGTAATTGATCAGTTTCATTTTTTCTTTTGCATGCCTTGAATTAGATAGATGCTCTTCTCGTAGCATGGATTTATTACACGTATTTTCAGTATGGCATGTTACTAAGATTGTTTTAAAAGGATCCAGTTGAATCATTTGATGTTTATAATGATCTAGAAATGATTGCTCTTCTGCTTTTGTAACATATTCATCGTACAGATGCACATCCGAATAGCGTTTTCTCCATGCCATCGTACCGTTTGTTGCATGATTTGGCCCATATGGACCAATTGAATATATCTTTTTCGTATCAATGTAATACATAAACATTTCAGATGAACCCGCTAGATCAACCCGCGGATACTTTGTAAATGCTTCAACGACGGTTGCAACACGGCATGGCGGATAATAATCATCATCGTCCATTGCAATAATAATAGGCGCTGTAGCCTCTCTGTTTAATAGATTTCTCTTTGCACCAATTCTCATTTTTTCATCCATGTACATATAGCGTATATTAGGAATTGTTTTCGCAGCTTCAATAAATAGATCTTCTACTTTATCTCTACCATCATCGATAATAATCCATTCCATTTTATCTTTTGAATATGTTTGATTCTTATATATTTGGATAAGCGTTGGGATAAATTTACGACGATTATAGGTGGGCGTTACCACAGATACTTCCATTTATTAGTGTACATTATAGTATACAGTTTAGGCCCATTTATATCATATGATCTAGTTATGTATGATCGATGAATAAATCATTCGGGCTTAGAATCGTCTGTTACCAGCGCTTCTACTGGGGCTGATGGAGCTGATGGAGCTAATGACGCAGTAGAAGCAGGAGAAGCTGGAGGAGCAGGAGTAGCATCCTCTTTTGGCTTATCATGCATGTGTTTTAATGAACTCTTCATCTTTGTAATAAGTGGTACAAATACTTCATCTGATTCAAGTGTTTTAAAGTACAAAAACGACTTATCTAGTAATTCATCGTATTCTTTCATCTTATTCTCAAGATGTGTCAGATCCTCTTCCGTTTTTGGATACGTAAATAAGTATAATAAGAACTTTAGAAGCGGCGCAGATGGTTTATACGTAGTTACTGGCAATAATGCGTAGATAGTAGGAAAGATAGGGATTGTCGGCTGTTTATTCTTTTCTACGTAATAATATACATAGGAACTATAGAGGAGTTTATATCCATAATATATAGCTAGTACCATGAATGCAGGTGTAAATGTAATGCATACAATAATAACAAAAATGAAGAAGATAACACGAATAGGAACCGAATATACAATCATTTCATTTGCAATAATTGATGCAAAAAGTACAGACAGTACAATGCTGGCATAATTCTGGGAGTGCTCTACAAGTTTTTTACCCAATTTCTTAAAAAAACGTATAATACTAAACTTAGAGGGGTCATCGTCTGGATCCGTCGTAGTATCTTGATTTTGTGGAGGAGCTTGTTGTGCCTGAGATGCTGCATAGGCATTTGCATCAGGATCATCGACTAAATTATTCACAGAGTATGTAATCTTATTTTTTAATTTTGTTAAGAAATCCGTCATTCTATGTCCACTACCGAATATAATATTACGAGATATACTGCATCCTCATTACAATGCATATTTCAATCCTCCCATGCCCGATGCAATTGATACCCAATTTAAACTTTCCACGTAAACGGGGATACTGTATTGATAAAAACTGTTTGTAGGCAATGGATACACATTCAAATCTAATTGAAGAGACTTGATACGACTGCTATTAATACTGCCATTTGGCTGTGTAATCGGCGAGGTTAACGAGAATGGATACACGATAATATTTGAATCAGGGATGCCAGATAAATATTTCCACGGGACTACTTGTGTAAAGTAGTCAATTGGTTTCTCTTCCTGTAAAATATTACCATCGCCTAAGATGGAAAATGTCTGCAAAATGGACTGCTGACCGTTTAATACAAAGTTACCCGTTGCGGACATAATATTAACATTGCTTGGCCATGGTACAACGGTTCCCACTGTTCCAATAAAAGGGGGTTTATAGGGGTTAATCCAATTTGTAAAATTGTTATTTTGATTACGATAGATAATAGAGTCGGATCGCTGTGGTAATAAAATGATTCGTTCAATTGGATTATGTACATCTAGCTGTACAAACTGTCTTGATGTAATACCGTCAAATGCAAATGTAGTAATTTGACGTACCAGGTATTGCAGTGATTCGGATGAGAACTGTGAGCGTTCATCATCCGTGACATATACATAGGTTAACTGTATACTTGGATTGAGTTCCCATGTATTTAACAGTGGATTTGGTGTTCCAACGTCTGTTAAAAAGTTATTAATTGTAACATCTGAAATATCAGATACAGAGGTATAGTAAATATTTCCTGGTTGCAGTGCAATAGGGGACGGATTATATTGATACCCTGGCGCAACTTGATAGCCATTTGCATCCAAGATTCGATATAGTTGATTAATCGGGCGAAGTGTAATTTGAACTTCGCATTCATGATACTGCAGTGAAACGAGCGGAAGTGCCTCAAAGGTTGACTCTGAAAACCAGAAAGGGAGTGGAATCTGCAACCGTTTTCCCTGAATGGATGGGCGATTGACATTGGGAGGAATCATTGTAGATTGTCCTATCCCATTATTATTATACACGAGCGGATATCCTGTTCCCGTTGAACCGCCTCCGTATATTCCATTTGCGGGATCATATAATTCAGGTACATTACCCACTAGCGTTTGCCACTTTTGAAAGGCAGTTACGCTTAAATCACACTGTGCTTTTGCAACCATATAATTACCGTCAAATTCCTGGATTTTTTGCCCACCAATAAAGAATCCCACGTTTTGAATAATATGGCAGCCAATGAAGTTTGCCCATGAAAAATTATACTGCGAATATCGCCCAGTTGCAGTTGGAAATGATTCAATGTATTTGCAGTAAATATCGGGCAGTGTAAATACGAAATATATATCACGCACTAAATCTGCAATACGTTGAATTTTAAATCGAACTTGAATGGGCTGATTATATGATAGTTCTTGAGGCCCATCCATTGCAAATGTTACAGATTCTTCGGCAAAATGGGAATATTTTTTGTATGACTTGTAGAAGTATGTAAAATCTGGGTTGCCATTTAGTAATACATTTTGTGCTCCGTAGGCCACTAATGAAAATAAACCACCACCTGGCATCACTAGTTTTGTTATAGTAAATCTATATGCCCTTAAATCGGCATGGACTGTATGTATCTTATAGTATATAATTATGGTATATTCTATAAGGTATTTACACCTGTTGTATGATAAAACGTCAAACGCTGCAATAAGAGATGAATGGTCCATTGATTAATATCCATGCGACCACCATGTGTCTGCCAAATAGGGTGGGACATTTGACAGCGAATCCGAATCCATTTTAGAAGAAGGCCCCTCGTTCATCAGTTGCTGGATCTCTGCATAGCAAAGCGCATAGTTAAAATATGTCAAGCGACTGAGCATCCCCTTCACAGCACCAAATACATTGAATCCAAATTCATCGATCGAAGGCGTGGATGTCTTTCGCAGTGTGCTTCCAATATTACGCTGACTGAAACAGCAGATATCCTCAAAGTTTTGATAGGCTGCAAACCCATCAAACGACATTTTCTTCGACAGATTGCCGTTAATGTACACCTCTAATGCACTGTCTTTGCATGAAATTACAACGTGAACCCATTTGCTAACAGGAATATTTTCTACATCCATGTAATTATTCCAAGTTTTATAGGTATTCATATATACACGAAGAGTATTTGTATGAGAATGCAAGTAGACACCGGGTGCCAAGAGTGGAAATTGTGACGGATAACCCTTGTGAAAGATATGCATTAATCCTCTCTCTTGGCGAAATGCTGAGGGGTTAATTTGCAGATAGAATGAATAACTGAATTCAACCCCTGTGCGTTCATTGTCCGATAAACTGACGGGTTTTGAATTTGGTAGATTAGGATTCTGTAAAATACTGATTGACTTATTGTCCATTACATATGTATTTGGCAGCAACTCCTTTCGGTTCATTGACAGGCGATTCATGTATTTGTAAATCACTTCAATAAACATGAACGTGAGATATACAATAACAACAATGGCTAATGCAAATAGAATTTGCTGTATAATACCGGGCTTTCCCCCGTTAGTACTAGTAGCACCCATTGTTAGAAAACTTCCAAGGGTATTATTTCTAGGTTGACTTGACAGGTTGTTCGCCATTCTTTTAGTTATTTGTATTATTTATTTTAGACAGTTGAATCTATTTGGATGTGACTGAAATACTAACACCAGGTGCAAATACAGCTGAAAACCAATCCCCAATCGTATTAATAGGCTCAGGACCAGCCATATAGATCTTATATACAGCTTCAGGATTTAATGCAGCATCATACATTGATGTTGTAGAAATTTGTCCGCCAAACCCACCGTATGCAAGTAAGTTTGCAGAATAACCGCCTGCATCTACTTTATAGAAAGTGGGAAGAACACATGAGCGCGACAGTTTACCGTCCAAATATACGTCAACTGTCTTTCCATTTACTGCAACGGTAATATTAACCCATCGTTGCAACTGTACTTCGGGCAAATCGCACATTGTAGATACATCTAGCATGCCTGAATCCGTTTGCAACTGTGTAAATGTCATGTCGCGAGTAGCTTTGCCGAGATCCTCGGTTTGGCTACTCGTGCCGCTCATTGTTGTATTTCCAGCGGTCTGATTCACGGATCCATTCATCATTGCCTGTTGTTGCGGGCCTACGCTTGTTACAGCGCCGCTCTCGCGTGTATGCAGACGAACATGCAATTTAGGCTTAACGCCGCCAAGATAAATGCGGATCATGTCTAAATTGGGTCCGCCAATACTAATGATTGATTTATTCAGCCCCGTTCGATAGGACCAGTTATTGATATAGACCCATGTAGATACTGTAAATTCACCCCCTTCATAAATTGACGGTAGTTTGTCTGATGTAACTGTGACGGCCTTCAGAGGATCCACCTGTGCAGTTTGATTTTTAGTAATTAAAGGGTAACTTACACCCGTTTTAGGACCAAACAGATATTGATACAAATAATATAAACAAAGTAATCCTGTGACGAAGATAAGTGCTGGAATCATTCGCGCAACAGGAGATGAATTGTTAACCGATTCCATTATTCTGACATATGTACCGATATTCTATGTCAGAATAATAGCGTATATATTTATGCATAGATATATGTAGATATGTGGTTATAGATAGAAATACCTAGAGTGATACATACTTAAGCATAGGGTGTATTCCATGAATATAAATTATTAGATGGTGGTTTTGTAACAGGATCACATGGTAATCCGGAAGGACATTGTGCAAATAATTTTAAAATAGGGAAACTTAAATCAATAGAATTACCTTCTAATACCACATTATTCGTATCCACATGTACAACCCGTTCTCGTTCCACCTCGTTGGGCGGAACACGTTTGTCATTCGTAATTACGTGAATGGCGGAACCATCAATGCCGAGTGCTCCAATGGACAGAGGGCTTGTGATTACAACCGGATAACTATGAAGACGCTGTGATGCAACCAATCGATTATCATAAATGACATCAAAGCGGCGACCCTCTCTTAGAATTGCAATAAACACCCATTTTTGTTTAGGAATTGCAGGAAGTTCAATTGTTTCATACTGCAATGTTCCACCGTGATTGGTTTGTACACGCAATCTTGCAGCAATATCTTTTACAGGAACGGGTGAAATCTCGAGATACCAGTTGTTTTCAATGTAGAGAATGGGTTTAAACGTGGATGTATAATCAGCCGTGCGATCCCCTGCATTTATTTTAAAAAACCCCATTACCGTCGAACCAGCGTTTCCCAATAGGGTTGTTTGCGTAACATCCGATGTTACAATCTCTTTTTTCTGGTTTAATGGTGTAATCTTTGTAAGTGCATCGGAATTACCTGAACCTTTGTAGAAGAAATGGATCAAAATATAGGCAATTACTAGTAATGCAACAAGGCCTATTATTATTTGAATAATAAGTGTCATTCTATCTACTATTCTGATACGATTCTAAGCATGTGTTGTTGTAGGGCATGACGTAGATGTTGCTGGAATAGGTCCAGCGCCAAATGATGCTGCCGAACTTAGATTAGGCGTAGCATAGCGTAGCTCAGATGATGTAATCACCCGATTCCAGATTTTAAGATTGCGAAGTTTAGCAATATTTATTTCCGTATGGGATGCGATCATAATATCGCCGACCACACTTTTAGGCGCGGAATCAAATGGACGGGTCTTTATTAATTTACCATTCATATATACTTCCAATGCTTTCTCCATAACAACAATACCAAGTCTAAATGGTTCCTGTGTAGGAATATTAGACACAATTACATTTTCAGGATTGTTATCTTTATCAAGTACTGATACAATTAAATCGGTTGTATCAGGTAACAATGCAATGATTAAATTATAATTGTCCACTAACCCAAGAAGTGTATTTCCTGTGGGCGGATTTTTGCGTTCCGATGCACCCCTGCTGAATAAAATGCGGGGATAATTCGAAAATTGGAATGGATTTTGTATAAAGACATCCAGAATCATAGAATATCCAAAACATTGCGTTTCGATGGGTGTATTTTTATTGAATAGTTGTCCCGCGTTTCCCTTATCCCAATAGAGTATTCCATCATCAAACCCTGGTACTGATATAATACCGGGAGTACCAGGATGAAAACTGAATATGGGTGTAATGAAGAAATGGATAAATAATAAAATAACAAGTGCAACTACTAAAATAGCACCCACGTATGCCACGATTCTTGAAACAGATCCTCCCATTCCAGATGCTTGATTTGCAGCACTTCCAGTATTTCCTGAAGAAAATATGGAGGGAAGTGTGAATCCTGGTATTAGATTTTTAGTTCCAGATGATGCATTTTTAGTACTAAGTAAATATGACGTAATATTTGTACTAGTCATTGCTATCTATTATTTATTTTATATCTGTTATGTATTATTTTAGTCTCTGTAGAAAATAAACGACTCCGCCAACGGTGGATAATATAATACTTCCTGTAATAAATCCTTTGATAAAGGAGCGATAATCTACTTCGTTCATATCCTCTTTTGTCCAAATAGGTGACCGATTGCGAGTTCCGATCTTTTCATAATAGGCCAATACTTCTTCTAATGTCCATTCGGGTTTACCTGCTGCTTTATTTACCTTATTGTGAATATCGATGGTCCATTTAATTAAATCGGTTCGTGAATCTAAGAATGTTGAGATTGGCTTCGATGTCAAATGCTCCTTATAATGTTCGCGGCATACAGGGCATGGAATAAGATATGCAAGTGATTCGTAAAAATCCTTTGCACATTTTTTATCAGTATATGTTGGATTTTTTGAATAACCCAGCGCAACAATGTGAATTGTGTGCCAAAAAAATGGACCCCATACACTTGGTGGG
>Ga0007819_1000272_pt1 | contig 17967 bp, 34 predicted proteins | sample CryBogCBE07Jul09_FD_71203 | JGI IMG/M metagenome (GOLD analysis project Ga0007819, IMG submission 71203) | Freshwater microbial communities from Crystal Bog, Wisconsin, USA - CBE07Jul09 | ecosystem: Environmental > Aquatic > Freshwater > Lake | place: Crystal Bog, Wisconsin, USA | collected... | reverse complement strand
CTATTAGTACTAGGAATGAGACTAGTAGTCTCGGTTTTAAACGAAAGCATTATTTTATAAGGGTTTTAAATATATAAACCGAAACTATGGGGTGAGACTAGTAGTCTCGGTTAGGAATAAAAAACAACCTTAGAGCCGGACACTTGACCAGCGGAAAGCCCTAAGGTTGCTATTTTATTGTAACTGTTTTTAGGGAGCTATAAAAATATCTTGCTTCGAATCATAGGTATAACCTATTCCAGCAAAAACTCCCCGAAAATTTGCATTATAAGAAGTTTGTACCCAATTACCGCCAAATAACGATTTACAAAAATCTATACCTTTAGATTCTGATTCATTGTTATTACTATCTGATAATTCTTGATTATTTACAACTATAACTCGTAAAACAACATTATTAGAATCCAATTCAGCAAAATGTGCCATTAGATAGTTATGCTCCCACTTCCAGTAAATGTGTAAATATAATTTCCACCAGAATTAGTAAAAGTCGGGGATCCGGTCGTACTTGTCAAAGTTGGATAAGTATTTGAATAAGAAATAACCACTATTCCTGAACCACCATTTCCACCTGTATTGCTGGCCGCTTGTGTGCAACCACCTCCACCTCCCCCAGTGTTTACGGTTCCAGCTGTTCCACTATATGAAGCACCTTTACCTCCACCAGCTCCACCTCCGCCGGTTCCTCCAGCTCCACCATAATTGAGAGTGGAATAACCAGCTCCACCACCACCGCCTGCGTAATAGGTACCTTTAATTGCGTAATAAAGTCCTACTCCACCTGCACCAGCAGATACACCGGTTCCATTTACAGAATCTCCACCAACTCCACCAGCTCCACCGCCACCAGCTGAATTTAAACCAAAACTTCCAGTACCTCCTGCGTTACCTTGACCTGCTGTTCCTGAAGCTGCTCCACCATTTCCATTAGCTCCACCACCTCCCGATCCTCCAGTTCGACCGTTGCAATGCGGAGTAGTTCCATCACCTGCACCGCCTCCACCACCACCTATAGAAGTGATAGTTGCAAAAACACTATTTGATCCTGAATTTCCAGCCTGTTGTCCATCTGGGCCAGTACCTCCAGCACCAACAGTAATAGTGTAAGTATTTCCTGAAGTGACTGAATAAGTTGAAGTTTGATAACCACCAGCTCCACCTCCACCATTTGGTGAATTACCAGTATAAAATCCACCTGCGCCTCCACCTGCTACAACTAAATAAGTCACGCTAGGTGTTGCTGGATTTACCGGAGTAACACTATTTGAAGCATTTGAAGCAACGGAAGTTCCATTAGCGTTAGTAGCTGTTATTGTAAATGTATAAGAAGTTCCATTTGTTAATCCAGAAACCGTTATCGGACTTGCACCAGTTCCAGTAAATGATCCAGGAGAAGAAGTAGCGGTGTAGGTACTTACAGTTTTTCCACCTGTTGCTCCAGCTGTATAAGCAACTGAAGCAGTTGTATTTCCGCCTGTTGCAGTTCCAATAGTGGGAGCCTGTGGAACAGTCGTTGCTGTTACAGAACTTGTGGCACTTGAAGCAGCAGAAGTACCCGAAGCATTTGTCGCTGTAACTGTATAAGTATAAGAAGTTGAAGATTGAAGGCCAGTAACAGTAATTGGAGAGCTTGAACCAGTTCCAGTAAAACCTCCAGGAGAAGAAGTAACGGTATATCCGGTAATTCCTGATCCTCCATTATTTCCTGCGGTAAATGTAACTGTGGCGGCTCCATTGTTAAAAGCTCTTGAAGTTCCCACATCTGTAGCAGTTCCAATAGTCGGAGCCTGTGGAACGGTAAATATAGAAGTTGATCCGGTTGAGCTAGAAGCCGTTGAAGTTCCATTGGCATTAGAAGCAGTTACGGAATAAGTATATGAACCTGGAGCTGATTCATTCACAGTCACCGGAGAGCTTGCACCGGTTCCAGTTGCGCTACTAGATGAAGTGACCGTGTAACCTGTAATCGTACTTCCACCGGTTGAACCTGCCGTGAATGTAACTGAAGCTTTGGGCGATCCATAAGCTTGACCTGCCACATTTGAAGCGGTTCCAATAGTTGGAGCTTGTGGAACCGTCGTAGCGGTTACAGCACTTGACGGGCTAGAAGCTGATCCTGTACCGATTGCATTAGTAGCTGTGACTGTGTAAGTGTATGAAGTTGAAGATTGAAGGCCAGTAATAACGATTGGTGAGCTTGTTCCGGAAGCTGTTAATCCCCCAGGTGATGAGGTAACTGTATATCCGGTAATCGGTGAGCCACCGGTACTAGAAGGAGCTGTAAAGGCTACTGAAGCTTGTCCGTTGTTATATGCCCTGCCTGAACCCTGATCGGTTGCTGTTACGCCTGTTGGAGCTCCTGGAACCGTTGCAGGGGTAACAGAATTAGATGAGGAAGAAGCTAGAGAACTTCCATTGGTATTAACGGTCGTTACAATAAAAGAATAAGAATTTCCATTAGTTAATCCAGTAACCGTAATCGGTGAGCTTCCTCCGGGAGTTGTTCCTCCACCGGGTGAAGTTGTTACTAAATAAGTCGTTACTGACGCTCCCCCTGTATTTCCAGGGGTAAAAGCTACGGAAGCTGAACCATTTCCAGGCGTGGCAGTTCCAATAGTTGGAGCTTGTGGAACAGTTGAGCAAGTAATTTGGTTTGAACCGCCTGAAGCTGTTGAAACTCCATTTGAGTTAGTGGCAGTTACGCTAAAAGTGTAGTTAGTGGCCGATTGCAACCCTGCCACGCTCAGAGGTGAGGTAGTGCCGCTAGAAGTAAATCCTCCAGGATTTGAAATCACCGTATAATAAGTAGTCGAAACTCCCCCAGTAGCTCCAGCTGTAAAAGCAACTGAAGCTGTTCCATTGTTATAAGGCTGGTTAGTTCCTGAATAAGAAGCTGTTCCAATAGTTGGAGCCTGAGCTACTGTTGTAGCTGTTATTGAATTAGAAGGTGCTGAAGGTGCTGAAGTTCCATTGTTGTTTGTTGCTGTTACGGTAAAAGTGTAATTTACTCCAGTTTGAAGGCCAGTAACCGTAATTGGTGAGCTAGTTCCTGATCCGGTAAATGATCCAGGTGAAGAAGTGACCGTAAAAGAGCTGTTTGCACCCTGCGAAGTATTAGGGGTGAAAGTAACAATAGCCGCTCCGTTGTTGTATGGCCTATTTGTACCCACATTCGTAGCGGTTCCAATAGTCGGAGTCGCTGGTGGAAGCTCTTGTTTGGTTTCTTCTTGAAGTCCGGTGCTTCCCATATTAGGAGAAACACCGTTTCCAATTCCTTTAAAACCGGCCATTTAGATCGTGTCTATTGCTTTACCGCGAGCGGCCTTATCGTTCACAACTGAAACGCGGCAGTTAGCCACATAAGTTTGCCCATTTGTGCCGTTCCATATGCCAACGATTATATTTTCCTGCTCTTTTACATAAAGTTTGCGGCTTCCGTAAAATCCGACATTTGGCAAATAAGCCGCATAATCCATAGCGGCAGTCATGCCGGGAGAAGTATTTCCGATAGCCGTAATATAAACGCCAGCTGAACCGGCCGCTGTAACTGAAAGATCAGTTCCGCCGATAGAAATAGACTCTACTTCCCAATAAGTACCCATATCAGGAGTACCGAGATTTAAAACCAAAGTTCCTGAAGTATAAACGCCGCTGGCTACTGTCTGATAAATAAAAGGAGTATTTGTTTGAAGCGCATTTTGACGCTCAATAGCCGCCGTTTGAGCTTCGACCGATTTTCCAAGCTGGAGCCCGACATCTGCCCAAAGCTTTAGACCCGACATAACTCCGGCTGATTCTTCGTTCTGTTCGTCGTGCATTAGAAAACCTCTCCCGTGATAATTCTAAAACGGTTATCTCTCCATTGTTGAAAATCGGTAAAACCACCAAATTTCACCCGTTTATTCATTTCGGCTAAGTGTAGCGAGCAGACTTCGTAATACACGGCCTGTTCGGGTAAATCTTTAAAAATAATAGGGTCGTAATTTTGCACCCAATAAATATCTTTAAAACGCCGTCCAACACAACCACATTCAAATTCGATATTTCGGCTATCTACCCTCCAGCGTGGAGCTCTGGCTTCCTCAGCCATGCCCACAACTTCATCTATAGATTTACCTGATTGGCGAGCTTGATCTTTTAGGCGGTTAATAACCCGATCTTTGGCGTTAATTGCCATTATTGCTCCTCAAAATTTCCTCAGCTTCGTTTATAACCATTTGGCTATCCACGCTCTCAAAAAAAGAATTTTTCCACGATCTAAAACGGCCTAAAGTCTGATTATTGAGCCGATCTAGGATTTCTCGGCCTTCCTCAGTCTCTTTCATAATTTCACGCAATAACCACAAATTAAGACCCATGCCTAAGACATAAGCGGACAAAATCGTCCAACGATAGGTATTTGAAAGATTTTTCGTAGTTGTGGCTTCCATATAGACATACTAGCAAAAAGACTTGTAGAATGTATCTATGACTACTGACCAAGATTTAGAAAATTCAGGAGATGATCCTGAGGTAATAGACCAGGAAAAGCTTCAGGACATGATCCGGGAAGCCGTTAGGGAAATAGTTCCCGAATTTTTGCAAGGTGATTCAGATGATGAAGAAGCTGAACCGGAGCCTGAGGCAATAGCTAAGCCGGCCAAAAATGCCGATATTGAGGCAGAGGTGCGCCGACAAATGCAGGAAGCCATGAAAGCTCTCCAGGTCAAAAAACCTTCTAAACCAAAAACTAAACCGGTTGCTGAAAAAGCCGAAGCTGAAGAAGCTCCTACTCCTCCTAAAAAAAAGGTAGATATTGGCAAGCTTCTTTGGGGCAACTAATGGCCACCAAAAAACAAAAAGCTAAAACAAAAAAAGTTCTAACTGAATATAAAAAAGGGGAGCTTAAAAGTTCTTCAGGTAAAAAAGTAACTAAAAGAAGTCAAGCGGTGGCTATTGCTCTGAGTGAGTCCGGCCAAAGCAAAAAAACCTTATCTCAAAGAATGTGGAGCTAAAGATGGACGATTGCCAGGATTGCAACAAAAATAAGCGCGTATATACAGCGGCCGGAGTGATAGTTGGAGTTTTGCTAGGAGCTGGCGCGTTTTATATTGTGAGCCGTAAGCGTGGCTAAATACACGAAATACCTCAGCGAAGAATCCCCCTGCCCTAGCTGTGGTAAAACCAAGGGAACAATTCTTGGGCGTGGAATGTGTTCGACTTGTTATCAAAAAATCAGGCGGCAAGAATTAGCGGCTAAAGAAGAAATTCAAGAAGTCGCTGAAGAATTTCCCTCAGTACCTACAGAAGATGATTTTGTAGAGGATTTAGGGAATTTTGAGAAGCGTCCTGGTTCACTATCTAACCCATCTGTGAACCAGGCCGCCTCTGAGAATGGTTCGGAAGAATCCGGATCATTTGGAGATAAATTTAAAAATTTCTTTGGTTCGACAAAAAGTACAGAAGCTCCAACTGGAAAAGGCTTTAAAACAAATGAACAGAAGCCTAAACCTTATCAAAAGCGCGTAAGCGGAGCTGATTCTATTTCTGACGCTTGGCAAGCTTTAGGCGGCTTGATAAGCCGAAATCCACGCCATAGACCTTCCGGAATGTTGCTTCAATGGCAAAGCGCGGCCGCTGGTGAAATTATTGACGAAGCGGTCAAAGGAACAGCTATAGATCGCCTTATCATTCAAAAAGCGGTAAGAGCTAGAGGCCGATTTGATTTAGTAGGAGCGATCCTATTTCCTCCTGCTATTGTTTTTGCGATCGAAATGAATCCCGATAGAGCTCCTATGCTTTTACCTTTATTGGAAAGCACTTTGCGAAGTTCCCTACCTCATATGGTTCCAGCGGTTAAAAAAGCTCGTAAAAGAGAAGCCGATCAAGCTGAAGCTATTCGAGAGCTTTTCCCGGACGCTCCCGAAGGTAGCGATCCGATTCAAGCACTTATAGCCGAATTATTTGGTAATTTCGAATATAATCCTGAACCATCACCAGCTAATGAAGAAGGAGAAATTTATGAGCAAAGTAACCGATTTGAATAGTCTTATGCACTATATGGTGGATACGATCAGACTTGAAACGGAAGCCGAATGGCATTTAGCTCACCAAATTGTGGATAAAGCTTTTCCTGTGGATAAAGTTGAAGAAGTAACCACTCCCCCACTAGACAAAACCCCTACTAGTGTCGAGGAAACCACTCCCCCAGTAGTGGAAGATACTCAGATCACTGACTAAATGTCTGAGCGCGTTCTTGCTTTAGATTGGAATGAGGAATTTTTACCCTGGTTTAAGTCAGTTTGGAAACCAGGGGAGCACATGGCTGTAATTGCTCCCACCGGCGCAGGCAAAACCACATTTACCTCAGGAATTCTTGATTATTGCCGAAAGTATGTTTTAGCTCTCGACCCTAAAGGTGGGGATCAGACTTTGAGTACTTTGGGTTATGAGCGTTTGAATAAATGGCCAGGAATTAAAGAAATCACCAAAAAGCTCGATAAAAATGATGAACACGATTTACCTACTAGATTTTTAATAGGCGGAGCTAATCGGACTGAAGAAGAATATCAAAAACTAGTTTCCACCATGAAAAGCACTTTAGAGGACGCTTGGTCTATGGGTGGCTGGACTTTATATGTTGATGAGCTTCAAATTTTGACGGATCACCGAATGATGAATTTGCGCCAACAATGCGACAGGCTTTTGATCGCGGCGCGAGATCGCGGAATTAGTTTTGTGAGCTCTTACCAAGCTCCTTCATGGGTCACCCCTCAGGCCAGCCGTCAGGCCTCTTGGGTGGCCGTTTCTTATACACAAGATGATGATGTAGTAGGCCGATTGGCTGAAGTATTGGGACGATCTAAAGCCGAAGTTCGCGGCGCGTTTAAAGGCCTAGATCGTTTTGCTTGGGTAATTGTTGGAAGAAATCCTAAAGAACCGTATCGCGTTACAATTCCTGACGCAAGATAATTTAAAAAAACGAGACTGTTAGACAGTATTTCTTTTTGAATTCTGATACCTTTCGCCATAGGTGGGTGTAGTTCAGGAGGTATCAAAATGCCGTCAAAAAAGACTTTTGACTTAGTGTTGATTGTAGGACTTCTCCTGCACCCTGCACTCGGTCTAGCCCGGATCGGTGCGCGTCGTTGGTCACGCGAACACTCCGGAGCTTCTAAAGTAGTCGGAGACGCTATCCAGATTGGAATGTTATAAATATGGCAACTCAGCAAACCGGATCAGCGCAAGCCGCTGGCCGTCCACAACCAAGCACAACCATTGAAGCTCCAGGTGGCCCATTCATTCGCCACTCACAGCCTGGTCGCGCTCCAATTTATACCCGTTCAGGTGATCCACTAGGCGCGATTATTTCTCAGCCTTTGGTAGCTCGTCCAGGTTACTTCCGTAACTTGCGTGTGACTCACACTCTCGTAACTGGCGGAACGCTTACAAGCGGTTCAGTTCAGGCGGACGCTCCATATAATCTCAATAACCTTATTCAGCTCAAAGACGCTTTCGGTACTCCGCTAATCGTTGCACCTGGATATGAAACCGCTAACCTCATCAACCTATTTGGTGGAGCTTTCGGTCTTAACAACGGAACCAATATCGCTTCAGGCCTTCCATCATGGACAGCTCTCTCAGCTACCACAGGAGCAGGTCAGTTCGCTTATTCACTTCCTTTGGAATTCGCTAAGGCTTACGGTGTTCTCTCAGCCGCTAATGCTTCACTTCTTCCAACACTTCAATTTAACTTCAACACAGTTACCGGTATTTTCGGTAGCTCAGTAACAGGTACAGCTCCAACAGTTAATACAGTTGTAGATACCGATTTTTACTGGCTTCCTGAAAACACTATCGCTGAACCACCAGGACTCGGTACTACTCGTCAATGGTTGCTCCAGCAGGCGAATCCTTCGCTTTCAGCTGGTGCTTCTGCTCGCTTGCAGTTCCCACGCCTTGGCGGTTATCTCGATACGATCATCATGGAAGTACGCGACTCCACCGGAGCTCGTAATGATGGATACTGGCCAAATCGCCTTCAGCTTTATGTTGATGGTGTTCCTGTTATTGACTCGACCATGACTGAAATTTATGATGATATGGCGATCCAATTTGGCGGCGTAACTCGTCCAACCGGCGTAGTTGCGTTCTCTCGTAAGACTTCGCTCAACCAGCAGTCTCTCGGACTTCTTGATACTGGCGAAACTTACCTTTCAACCAACCCTGGAACCTTGCTTGAAGCTAACTTTGCTCCAGCTGGTTCAGGTACTAACTCACCTGCGACTATGAGCGTTCTCGTTGGACAGATTGTCCCAACAGGCGCAGTAATCCAGGGATTGCCGGAGCTCTAAGATGGCCGGCCTTCGCTTAGGAGTTAATGGTGTTATCCAGGGCTCAGCTCCTTCGTATAGTTCAGTAGGAGCTTCGGCTCCTACTGTTACTGAAGCGGCTTTTGGCTCAGGTAATACCGCGTCCGCTCCTAGTACCAATGAAGTTCTAAAGCCTAATAATGGTTTTGGCCTCACATTTTGGTCGGGGGTCGTAGCGGTCGGGTTGCTCGTTATGGTTCGCAGATCATTACCAAACTAATTCAGAAATAGTCGAAAGGAAAAAAAATGACAAAATCACCTATTTTTTATGTTTTCGTAGGTGTTGCTGGAGTGTGGGCTTATCACAAGTTCGTTAAGCCACTTCCTGGCGGCAAGAATATGCAGGCTTAATAAAAATGCCAATAGTAGGGCTCGGAGTAGTCTTTGCAGGCTACTCCCTGCTCTATTACGGTTTAAGTCAGCTTAACGGAGGAAATTGGGGACTCCTTGATGTTGTCGTACCTTCTCGGTGGACAACAGCTAAAGCTCAAACTCCAAAGGACGGAAAATAGAATGCAAACAAATCGCGCTGTTCTTCCTCCGTTGTTAGTTGCTACAGCTTTGATTACTTACCGGGGAGCCAAAAATGGAACCGCCGCAAATAATCCAGTTCCTCATTTACCGCTCCCAAGTCAATTTGTGGGCGCGTTTTTTGCTTTTGGTTTATTGTCGTTAGCTAGTGGACAAGCTTCACGGCCGGCAGTACTGATCGCTTGGGGATTAGATGTTGCAATACTTTTAAACTTTTGGAACGCTGGCGGCCAGGTAAATCAAACTAATACCGCTATCATTTCATCTAATAGTTCGCCTTCAAAAGCGACAGTAAAGAAAGGATAAAAAATGTCAAAATTTTTCGGCCTCTTAACACTCGCTATTGGCGGAATTATTATTGCTGATGTATTGACTCACCCAACAGGCACAGCGGCCGCTTCAACAGGCGTTGCAAATCTTCAGCGTCCTTGGCTCAATGCCCTTCTAGGAACCCCTAGCTAAAATGAGAATTCAAATCCGTACACTCAATGTTCCCAAAGTTGGCCAGGGAGCTTTTCTTCCTACCATGACTTGGGGCGGAGCTCCTGCAACTAATGGACAAAATATCGTCACCGGTGCGCCGGGTACTGTTCGCGTAGCTTCCCCCCGTCCGGCCGCTTTGATGGATAATTCTTGGGGCGGAATGTGGCAAAGTTCTTCGGTTTCACCGAATTATTTTCTGCCTTCGATTTATGTTTCACACGCTAACCAAAGCTTGGTATTCGACGGAAAGAAAATTGGCGGAAATGTTTTGCCAGTACCGGCGATTGCTCAAACTCGTATTCCTGCTCAAACTCAATATAAGCCAAGAATTGGCGGCCGTACTGTAACCTCATCAGTTCGTCCGTTCACTACCTGGCCTACTTACGGACAGAAATAGGATTATAAAATGGCCACAAAAGCACCTTCAACTAAAGGTCTAGCCGCTTCTCTAAAAAGCGTTCCTAAGCCGGTACTCATAGGAGTACCCGTTGTTGCTGGCGTGGCTTTTTATGTTTTGCAAAAGCGCAAAGCGGCTAAAGCCGCAACCACCGCCGCCACAGCGGCCGCTACCGGAAACGGAACCACAGCCACCACTACAGCCGACAATACAGGCGGATATTCGACTGGTGGGGGATATAACGGCGGTGGAGGTTATGCCGATACAAATGGATTAGCTCAACAAATTGCTAATTTGCAGTCTCAATTTGCTAATGCACTTGGTACAGCCGGAACAAATACAACAACTTCAGCCGGAACAAATGTTTCACCTAATCCAATTAGCACTACTCCTTCAGCGGCTACCAATGCCTCAACTGTTCCAAACTATACAAATACTCCAACTCCAACAGCTCCAGTTCAGCCAAATCCTTTAATTCCAGGAAGCACTATTGCGCCAAATGTTGGTAACGCAATTCAAGGAGTTACGCCAGCTGGAACAGTTTATTCAGGAGGTATTCCTTTAAGTTCAGGAGCTATTGCAGGAGGTACTGATAGCTCAGGAAATAAAGTTTTTGTACCAGCTCCAGGAGCTCCTTCTATTTCTTTAACAGATCAGTCAGGAACAACAGGAATAACAACAGTTACTCCATCTCCTCAAACTTCAAGTATGTATAATCCAAATCCAAATTATTTTGCTGGTAGTGGATATTATTCAAGTTCAGCACCAGTAACTCCAGCGACTTCATCTACAGCAGGATCAACAGCGACCACCGGCGGCGGCCGGGGCGCGGTTGCTATGTAAGGAGATAAAAATGAGCGTATTAAGAGAACGAATTATTGGAGCTATGAGACTTGCAACAGGAACTCAACAGCTTACGCCGCAACAACAGCATTTTCAGGAAACTAACGCGGTCGGTCGTTGGAGTCCTGATTATGATTCAGGTACTCACGCTCCGGCTTATCTTCACCGTCGTTATAATGATGGAACCTGCGACACGATTTCTTTGGATTGCTCCAATGGTACATATAACGAATATGGTGGCCAAGGTGCGCGAGATATTGCCGTAGGGAGGATTTAATAATGTGTATTGAGTGCAGAATTCCAACAGGATTCAAACAGATTTACCACGCTCCAGGTCAGACCGAAAAATGGGCTTGCCCACAAATTGACCTTTATTTGCCTCCTGCAAATGCTCAAAGAGAGCCAGGAACTAATATGGGTACAGTATGGACAGCGGAGGGATTCGCTAAGGTTCAGATTGAGCTTCTAAAATAATGGTTCCAGGAGAAGCTTCAGTAGATGATATTACGATCATCATTCTTTTAATTGGAGAAGCGTCCGGCGTTTTTGCTGGTTTTTGTCCTTCGTGGTTCACAGTCTCTAGTCCGTTTTTCCATGAACAAGAAGCTAAGGCTGGAAATGTTAAGCGTATTCGTTGGGGCGAAATTGCCGCTACAACGATCGTAGTAGCCACCGGGTGGGCAGTCTCAGCAAGATCAGGTAAAAAGGCTCCTCTCTGGGCTTCTATGGCCATTTGTGGGATATTTGTAGCCGGTTATGAATATATGATCGCTAACCCTTCTAAAGAAGATGGCGAAGATTCTAAAGAGCTCAAATCTATTTGGTCGCGTATTCCTAAGGCCAGCTAATGGCCTCACCAACAGGAGTTAGTACCCTTTGGGCTAACCGTATTGCCACTAATTACACTTGGGCGGCTTTGCTGTTGAAAAATATCGGAGCTCCAGTTACAACTAACAATATACAAAATGTTGTCCGATGGCAGGCCGCCGAAAATCCGCCTAAAAATTGGTACAACAGAAATAACCCTTTAAATGCTTCTTTGGGAACCAATTCCAATAATGGAACTGGGACTTATTCTGATCTCACAACCGCCGCACAAAATACGGCAGTTATGATCGTTCAAGGTTATAAAGGTGGGGCGATCGGTGACCAAATTTATAATGCGTTGCAGTCAAACGCTAACCCTCAGGCTTTTAGTCAGGCGGTGGTAGATTCAAATTGGAGTAGCGCACACTATGGCGTTTTGGCCGCCGGAGCTCCAGCCGCCGCCGCTGTTCCTGGTCGTTTGCCTGATTACATTTCTACCATTCCACTTCCTGCCACTATTCCAGCTTCCTCTAATGTAAGCGGATCAGGTAGCCCTCAGGGTTCTTCAGTAGCTCAGCAAGCTTCAGGCGGATCAACCACTTCTAAAGCTGTTACTTGCTCATCAAAACCTCCCATTATTAACAGTTTTGGATCAAGCATTACCGGACTAAAACTAACGGCCTGCCAAGGAAAAGCTATGTTAGGCGGTTTTTCTGTAGTTGCTGGTGGTTTAGTTATGTTGATTGGAGCTTTGCAATTAGCCAAAAATACAGCTCCGGTTCAAAATGTATTGGATAAAGTTTCGGCGGTCGCATAATGTCGGTTTCAGATGGTTCAGTAAATACAGGATTTAGATTAAGCCAAGCTACTCAACCATATAATTTACAAATAAACACAGCTCCGGCTACTTCTAGCGGAATTATTGTGGCCACCTTTGCTCCAGTTCCATACGATTATTACTGGTATGTGGAAATTATTTCTGTTCAATGCAATTCAACAAGCCAAACTCAATGCTATGTATATAACCAAACGCCTTTACAGCCTCAAAATATCGTGAGTACAACTAACTCAGGCAATTTAGATCAAGATGATCGCCATCAACCTATTTTGATTCAGCCAACTCAGCAAATGTCTATTCAATGGACTAACGCTAGTGTGGGGTCTATAGGAACCGCTCAAATTCAATTTAAAGCCATGATTCTTTTACCTGGAGCAAGCTCATGAGTTTTACTAATCCTATTGTTCAAAATCCTTATCCTTACGCTTACGCAGTTACAGCAAATTCTCCGAATGTTTTATATGAGGCTGTCGAAAGCTTAGTGCCAGGCGTTTATACAATTAGTTTCAGCGGTGGTGGAACCTTAACCGTTGATTTTTATAATGGAACGACTTATATCGGAACAGCCAGCGGAACAAGCCCAATTTTATATAATTTAGGAACTTCCGCCACTAATTTTAAATTTTGGTGTACCACTACATCAAGCATAGTAATTTCTTTATCAGCTTTAGCTTTAACCGAAACAAGCGGGACTATTTATACTTATACAAGTTCTCAAACAATAAATTTAACAGGCGATTCTTATTGTTTATTGTTAGGAGCTGGTGGTGGCGGCGGTGGAGGACAAGTTAATTACAGCGGAACTCCGGGTAATGGTGGAGGTTCGGGAGGCTGGCAAACTTTTAGAGCTACATTAACGGGTAGCACTCCTTTTATATCGGGGTCAGGTGGTTCAGGAGGAGCTCAAAATACAAATGGAAATGTTGGAGGTTCAAGCACCTTTTTTGGATATACAGCCGGTGGGGGTGGAGGTGGAGCGGCCGGTGCTTTTAATGCAGGCGGAAGCGCAGGTTCCCCTAATGGAGCTACGGGAGGAGGAACTCCCAATTCTTATATGACCGGCAATAATGGTGGTTCTTCAACAACAATTAACTTCCCTTTTTGGGGTATCACGCAAATTGGAGGAGGAGGATCAGGTGGGGGAAGTACCGGGTTGGTTTCCTATCCAGGAGGCTTGGGTGGGGGTTCAGGAACCAATTTAGGTGGTTCGGGAGGAGCTGGAGCAGGTAGCGCAGGAGCCTCTAGTGGCAATGGTTTAGCCGGTTCTTATGGTTGCGGTGGTGGTGGCGGTGGAGCAGGAGGTATATCCGGCGGCAACGGCGGAAATGGCGGTGCTGGAGCTTTGTATATAGTTATTTAAAGACACGCCCGAAAATAGGGGGTGTTCCATAGTCTCGGTTTTGTGCGCTATCGTTCTCCTTGACCAGCGGAGCTAAATCAGCTCCCTAAATTAAGGAGCTCTAAATGGGTTTAGAAGATCTCACCCCAAAAATGCAAAACCAGGTAGAAATCAGCTTAGAAGCTTGGTGTATTAAAAACCTTCGTGAAGCTTGGGGAGATTACGCTCTCTCTTATGTTGTCGCGCTAGTAAGCGGCCTAAGCCAAGATGTTTTCAAGGTTATATATGAGGAAGCCGATCGCCTAGCTTCTGAGACTCGCGCAAGAAAAGCGGATAAAAGTGCCTAATTCAGATCAGTATTTTCTTCCATTCGAGGAAGCTAAAAATCAAAAAAGGCGCGGCCAAGATCGCGCTATATCAGCTTTAAGCGATTTATATAAATATAAGTTTGACCGAGTATTGCGCGAATTCGCCGCTAAAGGCCTTCCCTTCTCTAGCGAGGATATAACCGCCATAATCGGACTCCCTTCCCAGGGTCAAAACAAAAATAACTCAATAGGTGGGCTTATGTCCGGCGCGGCTCACATGGGTTTGATTCGCAAATTTGGCTGGACAACTTCTAAAAGCGTTAATTCCCACGCTAGGGAAATTAGGTTATGGATTGGAGTAGAAAAATGAGTTTATGGCCGACGGTGTTAGGAGCTTGGTATATCTGCCTTCTTTGGGTGAGAAATGCCCTCTAATCCTAAAAAAATCCTGGAGGAGAGAATCATGCTCGAAAAAGCGAAAATTACTCGCCTGGATATAGCGCGTCAGGAAAGCCTTCAAAGAGCTCGCGCATTATTGTTAAAAGCTAACAAAGAAGGAATGTCTCAAAGTCATTTGGCGAGGTTATGGAAAACAAATCCAACACGCATGAAAGAAATGTTAATGCAAGCAGAATCGGAATCGGACTAATGAAACTGGTTTTTCAAATGATCCTATTTTCAGTCATTTTTTCAATAACTCTAATAAGCATGAGCGTATTTAGCGCGATCTTATTTTTTAAGCATAAAGTCAAGCAAAAAAGGAAAAAATATATAGCAACAATTAAACGGGCACAGGAAAGGATCAGAAAGTGATAAAGATAGAGAGCTTCAAATCGAATTTCTCAGCATGGGGTATCACATATAGCACAACAGATAAAACGCTTTTTGTAGATTTTGGAAAAGCTGGTTACTTAGTGACTTGGGAGAAATACTAATGCTCCCGAAAAATAAAATCGAAGTTAAAACTACTGTATTTAGACACTTCCAGGAGGTGGCTTTGCGTGAGAAGCTCGCTAGAGAAATTGAATCCACTTGCCCAATTCTTCGTCGGAACCCTAAGGGTTTTTGTGTTTGCTCAGCTCATCTTTACGCTCGAATGGTTCGCGGCTGAAATGAGCAAAACTTATCGCATACGAATTGGACGCGGTGGAAGCAAGATCGCGCCTTGGACTGTTGAAGTTTTTAAAGGTTGGTATTGCATAGATGTATCTCAAAGCTTTACGAGAGCTGGAGCGATCAGAAAAGGAAGAAAAGTTCTGAGAAATGTCCACGCTCCTAGCTGGCAGATCGAAGAAAAGGAACGGTAATGCTTGCTATTAAATTAAATTTCGCCGCCACTTTTCTTTACTTAACCGGTGTTGGAACAGGGCTATTTATAGGTTGGACTTATAAATGGTTTGGCAAAAAAGATGTATGACGATTCCAAAATTGGCAGATGTAAAAAATGTGATATTCAGGTATATGACCGAGAGCTTTGTGGGCTTTGTGAGTTTTATAAAAATTATTTAGAGAGGCGCAAAAATGGCAAGAGCTCGTAAAGGTTGGGATCAGCTCTCGCCGGCTTATCGTGACCGTTTAAAGCGTTCGGGTATCACTAAGAAGTCTTATACAGCCGGGGTTGATCTTCGCGCCGCGAGAGGTAAAAAAACTGAGGGATTAAAAGTAACCGCCAAAACTCAAAAAGCTTTAACTCAAAAAGCCGTTAGAGCTGAAGCAACCCCTCAGGAAATCCGACAGCTTGAAAGCATGATAATTAGGCCTAATTGGTTACCTAAGGGATTATCGGTTCGAACGGAAGTGGCGGCTGTAATGGCAACCCTTCCTAATCCTAAAACTTGGAAGCACACATATTTGACTCCGGCAAAAGGTAATGCTCCCTGGACTCTGACGATTTATCGCAAAAGAGCAAAATATCCGATCGTGGTAGAGATACCTGGTGGGGGAGGAGCAGAAGGAGAAGCTCCTAGAGAAGTGATAGATATTCTTAAATCTTTAAATATCCAATACAACGCAGAAGAAGAAATAAACTATGAGGATATTTTTTGGTCTGTTATGGATACAGATATGAAAGCACCTAAAAAATAATGGATTTTTTACCTTGCCCAAAATGTCTATGTTTGGTTCCAACGATTGACCCATTTCCGGAGGAAAAGGATCCCAGGACTCCAATAGAAAAACACATAGATTGGCATAAATGGCTCCATCATTCTTATCGAAAGGAACAAAAATAAATGGAAAACGAACAAATTAAAGATTATATCCAAGGTCTTATAACAGCTTTAAAATTTGCAAATGACGAGCTATCTAATTTGCGTTTAGTTGAATTGGAACAAAATCAGTTCATAGCTAAGCTTCAAGGAGAAATAGCGCAATTAAAAGGGTTAGACAAATGACTCAATTTATGAGCTTTAGTTGCAAAATTGCCGATAGGCATTTAGCTTGCGAATTGGTAAATTGTGAATGTAAATGCCATATAGAGCGGATCATAAGTGCTTATAAAGCCACTAGGTAAATCTCGATTTAAGCCTGTTGCTATGTTGGTTCCTGGTTGGCGCGAAATTTCCGCATATACCGCCGACGGCGTAGAAATTGCCAAGGGGCAACAAAATTGTTTTAAATTATTGGAAAAACTTCAATTTCATAATTTATATGTGAGCCACAGTTTAAAAGATTTATTAAATACAACCGGCTCTAATTATTGGCAAGCTGAAATGTGGAAAGGCCATGTAACCACCATGAGCCTTGATGGAACAAAGGTAAAGGTTCACAGCCTTAGGCGGATATTGGACGAATTTGAAGATGATAAAGATAAATACGAATCATTTTTAGAATTAGCTCAATGGTTAAACGATTGGGGAGTAGCTCCTGGCTCAATTTCAGCTATGGCCTGGAATTTGTGGAGATCAACGCTCACCGAATCTTTTAGCCTTTCATTTGATTCGTCAGTGGGTCGTTCAGCGTTTTATGGGGGTAGGCAGGAAGCTGTAGCCGGCAAGGATTATCACAATATGGTTGCTATGGATATTAGTTCGGCTTATCCCTTTGAAATGAGCTCTAGGCCATACGCTGGCACTTTAAGAGAAGTTTCAAAATTTACTCAAATAAATCCGCAGGAATCGGGTTTAGCTGAAGCCAGGGTTTTTATACCTAAAAATCTTCCTCACTCACCTTTACCAATTAGATTAGGTACTGATTTAATCGAATGGAAAACCGGAGAAGTTGAAGGGACTTGGACTTGGCAGGAATTAGCCGCCGCAAATTCTTTAGGCTGCAAAATAGAAATTTTAAGATGTTGGGCTCCATTAACTGAGGTCGAGCCTTTTGTTAAATGGTGGGAAGTAGTTCGAGAAGGTCGCGCCACTTTAAAACCAGGAGCCGCCAAATTAGTTAAAAGTTTATCTAACAGCCTTTGGGGAATGTTTGGAATGACCGGAGATAGTCGGGGAATGGTTCGCTGGCTTGACGATCACGGAAAGAAACCTGAGTTAATTCAAAAACAGGCCAAGAAGCTTCCACAGTCAAATACAGCTCATATAGCCGCCGAAACCACTAGCAGGGTTAGAACGCGTATGCTTTTAGAAGGTTTATATGGCTCTCAGGGGCTAGAACCCAATTTTCCGGTACATATAGACACAGACGGAGTAATAATCCCTAAGGAGGCCTTACAACGGTTTTCTAGCTATATGGTGGGAAGTAAGTCGGGTCAATGGAGACTCAAAACTGAAATGGTTCAGTTAGAGGTCAGGGCTCCTCAGCTGTATCGGTATAGGTGCGCCGATAATTGCGAAATGACTCACAAGAATTGGCATTATGTAGCGTCCGGTATGACTGGCTCCCAGGCTAAAACTCTTTTTGAGCGTCCAAATCGGGGAATGACGATTCAAATAGGAGACGAGCAAGAGGTTTCCAATGCTTACGAGCTACATAGACAAATGGCCAAGATCAAGTAAAGTCAGCACCGGAGGGACTTCCTCCAAAAATTAAATAAAGGTTCGGTTCACCCTAGAGTGCTATCTAAGTGAACAAAAAAAGCCTTCGCCTTAAATGATAAAGATTTGAGGCCGGGGCTT
>Ga0007819_1000262_pt1 | contig 18421 bp, 29 predicted proteins | sample CryBogCBE07Jul09_FD_71203 | JGI IMG/M metagenome (GOLD analysis project Ga0007819, IMG submission 71203) | Freshwater microbial communities from Crystal Bog, Wisconsin, USA - CBE07Jul09 | ecosystem: Environmental > Aquatic > Freshwater > Lake | place: Crystal Bog, Wisconsin, USA | collected... | reverse complement strand
GACGATCAAATCGTCAGCATCAACCGTCTCTGACACGGGACGATTTCGTAACGGACAATAGTAGACCTTCTTGAAGCTCGTGCCGCCGAACCCAAGCATGAGCAACATGCGGTCAGTATCAGGGTAATACTCGGTGGCGGTAGCTGTCAGATAGTGGTTGAGGTCATTCTCAAGGGAATTTGCCATCTCGTCATTAGGAAGAGTGGCGTTGTTGTTATCGTTCCTGACTTTGACAGGCCCATCAGTCGGCAAAAGCTCCGAACGAGCATTGGCTTGGAAGCGAAGAACCGCCTCCAGCAACAATGGGTGTCGAACTTTTGACATTCCTTCAATGGGAGCGCCATCAGACGCGCCAGAAAGACCGGGAATCTCGATTTTGAGGCCAAGAAGCTTGATCCCTTGAGCCCTATCGTCAATCCAGTCCTTGCGGCTCTCTATGTCGTCCCTGATTCCCCTCAGAAGCTCCTCAGAAACGACGGAAAGGTTGTTGTCGGAGATGTCTTCGACCAGATTTCGAAACCAATCGTCCTCATCGCGTTCTTTTGACTTGCTGTCACCGATTGGCTTGCCATCAAGGGAAATGGTGATCGACCCATCAGGGTGCTCAATCTCCAAGACGTTCCCGTGTTCGTCCATTTTGGTGTTATCGTCGCCCTCAACGATTTCAATGATCATATCCTCATCGGGCACAGGCTCGCCATCGGGAGCTACTTGCCTGATATTGGGCATCAAACCGGGAACCATCGGCATATTGCTTATCCTTCCGGCGTCGGCATCGCTTCCATCTCAGCGACGAAGTTGCGAATGCCTTCCTGAGCGGCCATCGTATCTGACTTTGCCATGATTTCATAGGTTCGAACGTAGTCGTAGGGCGGCTGGCCCCAGACTTCGACCCTGAAATTGCCAATTCTGACCGGAGTTGAGGGCGTAATCACGTCCACAACTGCATTTGCTAGTACCTGAGCCATCTGTTCCCCTCTTCCGTGACAACCATATCCTAATTATGTCAAATTGGGTATAGGGCTGGCATAGATGAATTGCCATAAAAAGAACGCTCGGCCTCTGCATCGGCCTGCCATTCCTCAGTTCGGGTGATTGCGCCGCTGTCACGGAGGTGCCGCATCGCCATACTAACAGTATCGACCAAATCGTCATGCTTTCCTTTAGGGAACATGCCAACTTGGGTGATTACCATCTCCGCCCACTCCTTGATTGGCGCGTAGACCATACCCTCAGCGAAGAGATGCTGGACCGAATAGAGACGCGCCAGTTTATCCTGACTCTTTGGGTCGAACATGATCACCCCAAACTTCTCATGCCCGTACATTCGCCGGATTTCCTGAGCTACTGAGTGGCCTGCGGCCTTGTTTTCGATCAGAAGTTGGTCAATTTTCATGTCCCGGCATGTCTTGGCGACCTTCTGAACCAGCTCATGAAGCTCATATCGACCCTGCCAAGCCTGCATCAGCATCACTCTGGGCGCTACTTCCGTGTATCCTCTGGAATATTCGACCAGTTGGTTGCCTCTCATGGCAACTTGATTGGGTGCCATCACGCTTCCGTCATTGGAAAAGACGCCCCAGACCGTCATTGCGGATGGGTCGTTCTCTGTTTTGGTCGTGTAGGCCGTGTCAAGCGTTGCTATGATCAAGTCCATGTTCGGATAAACAGGGCTTGTCCATGGCTGCCACCAGTCTCTTTTGATAATACCGCCGCCTTTTGGCTCGGGACGTTGCTGAAGCTGTCCAGCCGCAGCCCATGGCCCCAATTGCTTCTCAAGAATGCTGACTTCGCGCTCTCCCATACGCTCAGGCCACAGAAGATCGCCTTCACGCTTGTCTAGCTCAATGCCAGCCTCATAGCTGACAGGGTTCCGGTCGCCATTGGCGTCTACTTCGACAAGCGATTCACCGTCATCCGTAACGCCCCTTGGGTCTTCCCAGCCAATGGACGTGACAGAATGTCTCCGCCACTCATAACGCATCGGAAGGCATAGATGGGTCCATTCCCCCATGTCCTTACTCGTGATGTGGCCGGTGAGGTCTTCTTCTGAAAGCCTTTGCTGAATGACGACAAACGCGCCAGTCTTGGGGTCATTGAGGCGAGTCGAGAGCGCGCTGTCCCACCAGTCGATGGTTGACGCAATGGTGGCTTCGGAATGGGCTTCTTGCGCTGCATTGGGATCATCGACAACAATAATCGAGCCGCCTTCACCAGTAAGTGCGGAGCCCACTGAGGTCGAAAGGCGCGATCCATTTTTGTCATTGTCAAAACGTCCTTTGGTGTTCTGATCGCTAGTCAAAGAGAATCTGTCACCCCACAAAGAGCGATACCAAGGGCTTTCGATGAGGCGGCGGCACTTCACACTATCGCGGAGAGAGAGCTGCTGGGCGTAGGAAGCATGAAGAAACTGTACGCCCGGCCCTGATGTGGCAGTTTTCCAAGGCTGCGCCCATACCCAAGCCGGGAAGGCGACAGATGTGATCGAGCTTTTGCCCATGCGCGGAGGGATGTTGATGATCAAACGGCGAATGTCGCCATCCACAACGGCCTGAAGATGCTCTGCTACGGCCTCAATCGGCCAGCCGGGAGTGAAATCAGAGGCGTCGATGTACTTCCAAGAGTGCATCAGGAAGGTGTAAAGGCTGTCTTCGCAGTCTGCTCGATCCAACTCAAGTAGTTGTTTTTCAATATCAATTTCACGTCCATCAAGGTTCAGCGTAGTCATTTAGGGTACTCCGGTATCTTCATCCAATGTGTAGGTTCCACCCTGTCAAAAGTGTCGAACCATCCTGCCGTTCCGTCATATTCTTTTTCCACCCAGTATACGACCGCCGTAAAGGCTTTATACCATTCGAACTTGTACGTTGGCACATAGACAAGAATGGCAGTTCCGTCCTTTGGCGCAGTTTCTATGGGAAGCCAGACCTTCTGTTTGGCGCGTTCAATCATGCTGGCAAGCAAGACCATCAGGGTGCGCTCGTCTTCTTCGGCCAGCTCAAGCGGTATCGTCGATCTAAGCATATTGACCCCCTATGCTGGAATAATATAGCATCCCCTAGACAATCGTGCTACCGTGCTACGACTGGAAAGGGGATGTTCCATGGAACCGTCTATATCTCTTGAGACCGCGAAGGCCATTGTCGCTGACAAGCCTGCGCCGCGTGTGACAGAAGATAGCATACGCGCCAAAATCGACTTTGTTGAGTACCGCCAGTGGGATGTTGGCTCGGCCAAGCTCACGATTTGCCTTATTAAGATGAAGAACGGCTTCGTTTTCGTCGGCAAAGCGGCTCCGGCCAGCGTAGCGAACTACGATCAACAGGTGGGCGAGCGTTATGCCTACGATGATGCCTTCAAACAGATTTGGACGCATGAGGGCTATCTTCTTCGAGAGAGGCTTGCGGAGGTCTGACCTATGGAGAACCGCCGTGTCTATGGTGTTTTGGACCCAGATGGCGTCTCTATCCATGTGATTTCCTTCAGTGCCAGCCACTGCAAGGATGAATTTGCTCGCATATGGGTTCGTCCGGGCGAAACCCTTGAGTCTGTATGGGAAGAAGCCAAGGCAAATGGCTTCAGGTGCATAGAAGTGTCCCTTGCCCGCAAGGGCAGCAACAAATACAAGGTCCACAAGGATGCTATTGACCCTTGGGACTTGCTCTATGATGCAGAAGACGGAGACGAAGCATGAAAATGGAATGGCGTCCTATAGAATACGCGCCAAGAGACGGGCGCAATCTCCTTCTCTGGATCAACGACCGTATCCACATTGGCAATTTCAATGTGGGGAGACAGTTTTGGTGCCGTGAAGAGTTCCCCTATGTCAGCGCACCGGCTACAGATTGGCTGCCAATGCCTTTGGGGCCGGATGAACTGACTGAGGATGAGGAATTGGACAACGCTTTCTATGAAGCGATGGCAAAAGACGAATAATTGTTTCACGTGAAACACTGAGACGCCCAGTTGGTCTAACCGTGCCAGCATGTCAGTGGGTATTGGGGATGGCTCCATAGCGGTTCTAGTTTTCGGGCTTAGTTCAATGGTAGAACGTCAGGTTTTGGCCCTGAAAATCCTTGTTCGAGTCAAGGAGCCCGAACCAAAATCATCAAGTAGGGGCTTGATTTCATCAAGTAAGTATGGGAAACTGGTTTTGTTAGGGAGCGTGAAGGCTACTTTAACACCAAAAACGGGACAGGGAGTTGAACATCCCCTGTCCCACCAACTTGTAAGCAGGACTTACATGTTCCTCTGGTCGCGATCATCCCTCTACTCGTAACGCCTCTCTGGGGAGGTGGTAGAGCGGTTTATTGCGCCAGTCTTGAAAACTGGAGAACCGAAAGGTTCCAAGGGTTCGAATCCCTTCCTCCCCGCCAAGCGTTACGAATGACATCAGAAGGGGCATTGATATGACTGACAACTATGCAGCACTATTGCGTCAAACCGCTAAACTCTATCGCGAAAGCCTAGCTGCACCCGACACAAACGATATGTGTACGTTGGCCTATCAGTGGCAGGACAAAAAGCACCGTCATGTTTGGGACTTGTGCAAAGAATTAGAAAAAGCTGCTGATTATAACGAAAAGATTAAAGCGCAGCTTGAGCTTGAGGTGGATGACCTGAAGATATGTCGGTCGGAGCGCCTTGAGCTTTACATCCGCATGGAGAAGCTGGAGCTGGCTCTCAAGCATTGCATCAGGGCTATATCAGAATGGGAACGGAAGCCTGAAGGCATTGAGCCATATCTTCTTGGCGCGTTGGATTCGGCTCGCAAAGCATTGGAGTGGGAAGATGACTGATGATCTTGTGGCAATGCTGAGGAGATACTTTCCCGCTGATATGAAACATGAGTACCCGCAAACTTGCCTTACTGAATATGAATACGAACGTCAAAAAGCTGCTGATCGCATCGAGAAGCTGGAGGCAACACTACGGTGGATTTGCGGATCGCGAACTATTGAATATTTTGACGGTACTGTTCAGGCAGACGAAACCAAAATGCTTTGGACATATCGCAGAATTGCGCGCGAAGCACTAGAAGGAACCTACGATGAGCGAATCTTCAAAGACCCAACCTAAGCGTGTCAAGAAGACCATCTACATCAACATAGGCAAGGATGACGTTTATGTTGAGGCGTTCACAATCAAGAAAGCAGCCGACTATTGGGCAAACTTTAGAGTTCAGAAACCGGCTGCGCGCTTGACAGTTGAAGTCGAATATACGGAAGGGGAGGGTGTCGATGACTGATGATCTTGTGAAGCGGTTGCGGTTAATTGGAGAAAAGCGACTGCAATGCACGGCTTGCTATAAGTTTATTGAAACAGCTGATGAAGCCGCCGACCGCATAGAGAAGCTGGAAGCGGCGCTGCGGATGGTAGTTGATTGGGATAACACGCTTGAGTTTGAGGATAGCCCAGCTTGGGGTGGTGTTATGGAAGTCGTCCAAAAAGCACTGGAGCAAACCAAATGATCACTCATGAATCTACGATGGACATTCTTTTGAGCTACAAGCCAAAATCTACCGAAGAATTGGCGGAGTGGCTTATGATGGCTGCTCGCAACCTGAAGGATGAAGACGGAAGGGTCATATATTTTAGGATTGATCCTGCTCTGGCGTACCAGATTGCCTGCATGATGCAGGAAGCAAAGTTGGAGGTGCCAAAATGACTGATGATCTTGTGGCGAGACTGTGTGAAGAGTCATATGATCACAGTCCGGGATATAACATTTGCGACGAAGCTGCTGACCGCATTGAGCAGTTGGAGGCGGCGCTGCGGGAGATCATCGTGCATTGTGAAGTGCCAGCACCGCCAAATGCTGAAGCATTAAAAATGTTTGCCCGCAAAGCACTGGAGCGAAAAGATGGACAATAAGGTGTGGGACAAGTTGACAGACAATCTGGACCTCTGTGAAGAGGAGGACGTGTACTTTGAGATACCCGGTGAGGATGCTGGAGAGTTGAGCCGGTACATCAAAGGGCTCAAGATGTTGATCAAACAACAGAAAAAGTACATTGATGAGGCTGAGCACGAAAACTTGGAACTCTCCCGTCTCTGTATGTCCTTACATGAACAGCTAACGAAGCAAGGCAACGCGCCAACCATAGACCAGCCAGCTACCCGCATAGCGCCAGACCCAACCTACATACCTCTGATCAAAAATCCTTGGGCGTCTATGCCGCCAATCGTCTTGGAGGCCTACAATGCAGCGGTCAACAAACAGGCTACGGCTGCTGGCGCGTTACCCCCTCATATCCTCCAGCATATCAAGAAACTGGATGAGCAACTGATTGAAGAACAGCTCTTCAAAGACAAGCTCTCAACACCCAGAATGAAAGCCCGCAAAGCGAGAAAGGCTACGCAGGGGTAGCGCGCAATCTCGCACTGTATATAGAGTCCACTTGACCTTGGCAATAAGGTTTGGTGGATTTTTTTTGGGAAAATTTGGGGGGTAGGTGGGAATTTTTTTTGGGTGGGGCATTCCTATTGGTGGGAATTTTTTGGGTGGAATTTGAGAGGAGGGGGTGGATGTTAAAAGGGGGGGGGCCTCTTTCTATAAAGGGGCGACGGTCAGTCACTTCAGGGGGACCCTAATCCTTAGCCCCCTAAGCTTTTCTGTCAATTGCTCTGGTCACGCTCAAATGGTTAGGGATCGAAGGATTGGCATGTCATTGCTATGCTACTGTCAATTATACTTAGAATCCTAATGATTGGCACACCTAACATGATCATAGCTTTATACTGGAGCGGTGACGCTATGGCATACTGTCATGCTCTTCTAGGCGTTCCATTGCTTACCTCAAGCAAATGACTGTCAACCTGTCACGCTTAAAGCTCTGTTTATGTTATGACACATTGGCAATCAATCCTATTTAGGACCGCAACCCTACGGTTTTACATGATCATAACAATAGATGTTCTCGTTCTGATCACATTGCGTTCTAGGATTGAATGCCAATCATAGGATTGGAACAAACAGGGGGTGAATGTCGAACATTGATGTGACAGCTACTAGGGTAGCCGACAACCCTAGACCCCACTCAGCGGCCTTCCCAGCCCGTTCTAAAGCCTATCCCTTTTAGCCGTCTATGACAGGCGTTTTGCTTGTGCTTAGCAATAGTGTTCTAAGCTGGTCCCGCTGTCCGGCGTCAAGTGAGCGGCTGTCAATTGTCAAGCTATTGTTAGTGACGTTGACAGTTGGCGCGTCAATCTTGCTGGCATAGCTTCCGGGATTCAGCTTCTCAGCGTACCATTTAAGAGAGTCTGCCAAGAGCTTAGCCGCACCGACAGTAGCACTGTCAATGCCCGGTTCTCCGGGGGTTTGCGCCATTGCTTTGGCATAAAGTTCCCTTGGCACGTCCAAAGCTTCAGAGAAAGCATGGTCAGCCAATGCGACGCGAGCGCGCGCGAACATCGTACGACAAAGCAAAGCTTCCGTGCCATCCCCGTTTGCCTTTTCTAGCCAGTCGTAGAACGTTGACGGGCTCAATTGCTCAATTGCCATAGCCTCAACGGTTGTTTTCCCTTCCGCCATTAGTTTACAGATTCGTTCTACTCTCTCCCTTGAGTAACCATAGGGCCTCCCAAGCTTGGCGCGCTTTGCTCTTTCTTCTTTCAAGCCCGGTAGTATGGCGCTTACTGTGTCGCGCTTTTGAGCTTGGGAAGGTTTGAAGTTTATCCCTTGTGACGCGCCATGACTTTTGCCGGTTTTCCCCGCCTTTTCAGTTTTCCCCGCCTTATTGGCAAAGGCCGCGCTCGCGTCAATTATCGTGTCGTCTGTCATAGCTAATCCCCTATGGTTTCCTATTCTGTAGCACAAGCTGACAAATCACATATGACGGATTGACATATATAAAGACACATGCGATACACGCTTTAGGCAAATAAAGCCTATTGTCTAGGTTATGCAAAGGAAAACACGATGACGCAGTATCGCTATGACGCCGCCGGAAAATCCGCCCTCCGCTCTGCTATTACCTCACATCATCAATGGGATGAAATGCGAGCCCGCCACGGTATAAGCTCTGCGACTTTGACAGTGGACCTTATGGAGACTATCGCAGCGCAGCTTTCTCCTCCTATTGACTGCTCAGCCTATGGGCGCCCGCGCTCCACTGGCTACGCTTCCTCATATGGACTGCCAAAACCTAAAACCGTTTCTCCCGATGACGTGACAGCCATTTTTGAGCGCGGCGATGCCTGCATAGGCTATGCAATAAATGAAGATCAGGTGAAATATGGCTCAATTCGCAATACCATTGCCACAACACAAGGCGGCTGGGCCACTGAGGGCCAGAAAGCGGCTCTTTTAGCTATTATCATGCGAGCCGAGCAAAACCGTGACAGTGGCGTATTTGCCAATAATGTGACGAGCCAAGCCGTTTCCGCGCTCGCGCCTGTCCAATCCGCCCCTACATCAAACGACCAAGCGGCCTTAGACGTGCTACGCTCATTGCTTGGCTCAAATAAGCCAGCCGCACCCGCAATGGATGAAGGCCGCATAATTGAGCTTATCAAGGCGCATTCAGGAACGCCGTCAACTGTCACGCTCAACTTGAATGTTGGCGCGTCCATTCAGCCGCGCGGCGATGTCCTTATGCACCACAAAATGGCCCTTCTAGTCGCCGCTGTAAATGCGGGCGTTAACATCATGCTTGTAGGCGGCGCTGGCACCGGCAAAACACATGCCTGCAAACTCGCGGCTGAAATGCTTGGACTTGACTTTAAGTTTAGCGGAGCAATTGACAGCCCCTACAAGTTGACAGGCTTTACAGACGCACAAGGCCGCATTGTACGGACGCCCTTCCGCGATGCCGTTGAGCATGGCGCAGTCTTTTTGATAGACGAAGCAGACGGCTGTTTGCCGGGTGCAATGCTACCGATTAACGCAGTGGCGTCTAACGGGATGTGTGATTTTCCAGACGCTATCGTTCAAGCTCACAAAAATTTCAGACTTATCATGGCGTGCAACACTTTTGGACGCGGTTCAGACCGTCAATATGTCGGACGGAATCAACAAGACGCAGCCGTCTTGGACCGTTATGCGGTTCTGACTTGGGATATTGATCCTGCCCTAGAGGCCGGACTGCTTGGCCTATCACGTCCCGCCAATGCTCCAGCGCATGTGACAGTGAAACCAATTGAAACAGCGCAAGAGCTTGAGGCTACCGCTAAGTCTTGGTTGGCGCGTGTCCAGTCTATTCGCGCTCGCGTTGAAAAGCATAAAGTGCGCCACATTGTATCGCCGCGCGCTACCACAATGGGTGTTAAGCTTCTAGCGGCGGGTTGGCCATGGAATGAGACTGAGGAAGCTTGCATATTCAAAGGCCTTGACGCCGATACGCGCGCCAAGCTTGCGGCTTGATAGGGGAAACGATTATGCCAACGCAAATCATCGAACTGGACTCAATTGAGGCTCTAATAAAGGCGGCTCGCGAGCCGTCAACATGGGGCGAGCGTGAAAGTGAAACAGGAACCGTTGCTTTCTGTAATACGCTTAGCATGGATCAAGCTTGCGCCTTCGCGCTTCACGGCTGGCCGGAAGGACTGCAAAAAATGAGCGTCATTCTAGACGGCTTGCAAGCCTCGACGACGGCTGTAGGGCGCGCCCCGGCCTATATGCTAGACGTCGCGGGTGCCTATCCTCATGCAGCCATTGCGGCTACAGGTGACGCTTTCTGCATGATGGCTCCAACACCCGTGTCAGAACGGGCTCGCCCGATAATCCGCATTGCAACGTCAACTGCGCTCTCAGCCGCTTTCGAAACGCTTGAAGTGTTTAACTATGGTGCAGGACTGGTTTCAGTTATTGACGCGCTAGAAAGCGCCGGATTTAGCGTAGAACTCCAGAGCATACGTTGCAATGTGTCAACGCGCGATGACAAGCAAAGGCTTGTAATCAAGACGATGCTTAAACAAGCGGGCGAAATACTAGACCGCGAGCGGCTGGCATTTTGTTTAGGCAACGCTTCATTTAATCGCCGGATACATTTCGGTGTCGTTGAGGCAAAATGCGACGCAGCATATTGGCAAGGCACGTATGGGCGCGCGGCTCAGCCTGAGCGCGGCTCAGAACTAGACGACGATGTTTGCCTATTGCCCGGCCCGCTAATGTTCGGTTTCAATAGCAAAGCCCTAGCTAGTCCAGAGGCGGCTCAAAAAGCAATGCTTCCGGCTATCCTAGAACTACTGCGCGACAGATACGCTAATTTCCCGCCCTTGCTTTTCAACGACCAAGCGCAAGCCGCCTAGAAGGCCCATAGGGCGCGTTCTTTATGGGCGCGCCTCAATGGGCTTTTTATGGCTCAAAACCGGCCCAGCGTCCGCGCTAGGCCTTTCTACGCAATATGGAGAAAACTATCATGATCATTCAGACCGTATCAGAGTTCCGCGCGGCCATGCGACAGGGGCCATACGCTTGGCCGGGCGGCTATCCCCTCTTTTTCATAACAGAGGATGGCGACGCCTTGTCCTTTGAAGCTGTGCGCGCAGAGCGCCGCCAAGTGCTGGAAGCTGTAGCCGGGCGAGACAATAGCGGCGGCTGGCGCGTCATAGGCCTAGAAGTGAACTGGGAGGATAGCGCGCTTGTGTGCGCCCACACTGGCAAGGCGATTCAGTCCGCCTATGGGGAGGAATGATCATGGCGCTGTCAGAAAAGCCCCTATTTTCCCTCGGGCGAATCGGCGCAACGCCGGGCGCGCTTGCTATCCTACAGGGTGACCATACGCTCGCTTCAATGCTTGTGACGCGCCATAACCATGGTGACTTTGGCGACATATGCGACGACGACGCCGGGCTCAACGTCCAAGCCATCAAACTAGGGCGCGCGCGCATCATGTCCGTTTATAAACTGTTCAAGATGGGCGATTTATGGATCGTCACAGACGCTGACCGCTCAGCCACAACCATCCTAACGCCGGGCGAGTACTAGACCGCCATTCAGTCCCGCCCGTTGGTGCATTCCAATGGGCGGGGCTCTTGCGCCCCTATGCCAGCCGTAGCCTATTGCAGAGCTTATGCAACGACGTTTGCTTAATCTATGCAATGCGCTATTGCTATGTTTGTGCTATAGCTAGAACTCTGCAATAGTTATTGCTCTGTTTATGTTGCAACAGTATCTCTGCAATAGTTATTGCTCTGTTTATGTTGCAGCTTAAACTTTGCAATGACAGAAAATATGCCAAAAATAGCATAATGACTCGCCCATTCGGCCAATGGGTGATCGGTCGCCTATCGGTCACCTATCGGTCGGTCGGTCGGTCGCTTGATCGGTCGCTTGATCGGTCGCTTGATCGGTCGGTCGGTCGGTCGCAAGCCATCGGTCGAATAGGTCGGCCAGCCAAGCCATTCCCATAATGCCAACCGGCAATGCTACGAAGATCGTCAAAGCGACATACATTTTCATTTCCTCAGTCATATCGGTTGCCCTTTCTCGGTCGATGGGCATTTTAATCATAAAATAATTCAAAAATCCACTTGATATATGACGATGTGTCAGATATGTTTGGTGAATCCTCAGTGTGGGGCACGGAAATGGTCGAATTACCAAAGCACATAGCGGATTTATGCGGAATCCTAGATGTGAAAGAGATCGCATTGGGATGGGGGCGGTATGAAACCCAAAGCCCGTTGCGAATGACGCAGGAAAAGGACGATCAATGGATCGTCACCTACAACAATGAAGAGATCGGTCGCATCACCCGAATAAGGAAAAGTAAGGGGTCGATTGACCCATATGCCGCCGTATCAATTTATGGATCGTTCCAGCGGTGTTCGAGCTTTCATGAGGCGAAGAGCTTCTTGATGGAAGAGTGCATATAACAGGAGCTAAACAATGGACACAGTAATCGTAGATAGCCCGAAAGAGTGGATGGAAGCTTGTAAGCTGCGTCGTTCCGGCAAGATTGGAACAATCTATGTCAGGGAATCGGTCGCTCGTGAGTTCAACAATTGGTGTTGCAACAAGGCTACCTTCTTTGGGTTCATGATGGGTATGACGTTTTCGGTCGCCATAGCCTTGATCTGCAAATTGGTGGGGTAAACAATGGAAAACAAGCCACATACGCCCGGCCCTTGGCATGTCAAATGGGACAGGAACTCGGTCTATATCAGAAGTTCACTACCAGACCGTGATCTGTCAATATGTCGAGTAATGAACCAGAGGAACGCCAACAACCTACCTGTTCTCCTTTACGCGCCAGACCTACTTGAAACATGCGAGCGGCTGTTAGGTTTCGCCAAATTCTATGCGGACCCTACAGCCCTGACAGCGGGCGAATATATGTTGGAGCAAGCCCAAACTCTCATAAACAAGGCAAGAGGCGTTCACATTCCGTGATCGGCCTGAAGGGGGCTACGGCCCCCTTTTCCTATAGCGGGACATTTCGCAACCGATGTTGGTCATTCCAATCTGTCCCAATCATCTCCGGTATGGCAACCGTCGTTGATAGCTTGAACTGAACCTCAAGGCGGTTTGCCAACTGATATGCTTTGGACTGGCCGGTGTAGTTGGCATCATTGTCACCAAAGACCACAACCCTCTCAACCCCCTGCGGCGGAATCCATTGCGATAGCAAAATCCCATTCACGCAAGCCCACACCGGCATCCCGTGCATGATGGAGGCGCTAATAGCAGTTTCGATCCCTTCAGCCACACCCATCATAGGCGCAACCGGACCCAATCGAATGGCGCAGCCGGGCGGCAGTTTACCCGGCATCACCTTTTTGGCTGGCGTTATGTCAGCCTTTTTCCCATCCTCAGTCAGGAACGTCAGGTGGAGATTGACCGCCCTTTCCCCAGCATGATCCACAACCTTGCATACCATCACCGGATTGTGTCGAATTGACATGCCCTCTCTAATGGCATTAGAAGCCCACAGACAGCCAACGCGGTCATTCAAGTACATCCCCACCGGACTGCCATCTTTTGGCTGCCATGAACGCTCCCAGCCCCGGCGCATGGCATCTCTTTGCTTGCGAGCCTCTTCGTCTGGCTCTTTGCGCTGATAGGTGTTCGAAACGTCCATAAGCTTAGCTATTTCGTCAGCTACTTCACGGAATGACCGGCCCGTGACCTTGATCACAAGATCGAACCCGTCACCTCCACCGCATTGGGAGCAGATATAGCCGCCGCTATCGTTCTGGTTGTCCCAACGAAACCGATCATCTCCTCCACAGATAGGGCATGGCCCGTGTTTGTTAATCAAGAACTTGGCATCAACCCCAAGGGTAATAAGCAAGTACCTCCAATTACCTTTCGCTACGTCTCCTATCCGGCTCATGGCTTTGGTGGCTCCGGCAGTGGCATCCAGTAAAGCGGGTCGCCATCCATCATGGGTGGCATAAACTGATCTATCCACCAATAAGGGGCGACATAGTTCCCGGTAAGAATATCGCCGTCCTGATCAAACAGGATCACCTGAGTTCCGTCCCTTGGCGCGGTTTCTATCGGTTGCCATAATGGGCGCTTGCAAGTGGCGCAGAGAAACCGATTCTCAGCGATCTTGCGCTCCCAGCTAATGGAACCACAGTGACATGTAGCTGGCTTTACGGTGCTATTCATCATCTGACCCCCACTTTGAACTTAGACTTAGCATTACGGATGTTTCGGGCGGTTATCCAGTTTGAGACCTCTGGAGACAACAAGCTGGCTGGCTTGTGCTCTAACCAGTTGGGAGGGAACGTGCCAAACTTGTCCTTGAAGGCATACGCGGCCCATCCGTTCTTGTAACCCCTCACCTCCGCATATTTGACCAACTCGCTGAACCATCTCTGCTGCATCTGCGGTGTTGGCGCGGTGGTCTTAATCTGCTTGTTCCGGCCTATCTCGTACAGTTCGCCATCCTGCGCTTCAACCTTGTTCTGCGGCTTTGGCTGGAACCCACAGGCAGGACACTTGACCATCTTAGGCGGTTTGAGGAAGTGGCACTCGCTGCATTCCTTTGGAAGGGGAGCCTTTCGCTCAGTCGTTGCCCTGTTGGCTACCCCATCATGAAGCTCTGACTTGTGAATATCTGTCACGAACCCCAAACGCAGCGTTGTGTCGGAGTGATCTAGGATCAGGCAGTTATGGACTAGCAATCCATTAGCGGTGAACCTTTGTAGAGGCCCCGCATTGAGAATGTCCCATACTTCCCTTTCGGCTTGTGCGATGGCATTTCCCATCTCTGAACTATCTCTTTGTCCGTCAATCCAATTGAGATTAGACGTTTTAAGGTCCGATCCGCATATTTGATATGCGGATAATTGATTCTGAATTGGACGAATCTCTCCCGACCACCTTTGTTCCTGCGGGTGTTGTTCATATTCACAACGGCATCCGTCCAACGTAGGTTCCCCGGCTCGTAATGCCCATTGTTGTCTATCCTGTCCAATTGCATTTCTGGATTTGCCACCCCAAGATTGTCTGCAATCCAACATGCGGCAGCATTTGGAGATGTGAAAAGAAACTTGATCCCACGCCCTCCATAACGCGGATACGCCTTGTCTGACGGATTGTTGCAGCGAGATTGCTGAGCCTGACACCGCCGATATAACCAATGAGGCACCAATACTACCTTTCTTGGATTGCAAAATGGGCAAGCTTTTGTATTCGGCCTTTTCCTGATGTTGTGGAAAAGAGCCATGTGAACCATCTGGCATCTGCTGCATTTGACACGGACCCGAAGCTTGTCCGTTGACCCAAGAGTTTCCGGCCCAATGATCGTCAAGGAACCGAATTGGCTTCCCAACAACTCCGGTGACAGCAATCCGCGATTGTCCACGAGACGCCGCCTCAAAGGTTTTCCATCCACCATCTGTCATCACCAAATGATCTGTTGTTGCGGTTAAGCCAGCATATTGGATAACAGGCTGAACACCCCGGCAGACCGCACCGGCATGTGACACCCAATCTACGCCATCCCAGACCTTATGGTCAAGTGTTACATCCTCAATATTTACCTCGCCTTTGTCGGTAAGGATTTTGGAACCTCTAGCTATGCAATGATCCTTGCCATTGGCAGTTCTCAGACCTCTGCCAATCATCTGGGTGTAGAGGATTTCTGATTTGGTGGGACGCGCCAAGATGATGCAGCGGACATCGGCATCAAATCCCGTCGTCAGCACCCCGACGTTGCAGATGATCTTGGTGTCGCCCTTGGCAAAGCGATCCACAATGGCAGCCCGCTCTTCCAAATCAGTGAAGGCGTCCATGTACTCTACCGATACACCGGCCTCCTTGAACTGCGTCTCGATGTGTTTGGCGTGAACCCGGTTGACCGCAAAGCAGATGGTGGAACGATTTTCGCCGCGCTCAAGCCAAGTTGACACAATGTCAGCGACAAGAGCGTTCTTGTCCATCGCTTCGCCCAAACCCTTCATCTCGTAATCGCCCAGCTTCGTCTTGACGCCCGACAAATCGGGATGAGCTGGCGCGTAGCACTTGAAGTCTGACAGGTGCTTGAGGTTGATCAGCTCCTCAGTCGTCGTCCCGATGATCAGCCTATCCCAGCGACCGGGCGCTCCCATGCCCTTAGCCCAAGGCGTTGCCGTCAGCCCAACAAATGGAACCTTGGCCCATTCAGGATCATTCATCCATGTGTCGAAGAGCTTAAACAAGATATGGCACTCGTCTATGATCACCAAATCGGCCTTGGGTATCTCACGACGCGCCAGAGTTTGGATGGAGCAAACCTGTACCGGCTGTGTGCCATCCGTCATCTCGTGCAGGCCTTGAATCACCCCTACGTCGAAGATGGCGCTGGCCCTGAACCGTTCGACTGTCTGGTTGATCAGCGACAAAGCGGGTACGCAGAACAAAACCCGCTTGTCTTTCTGACGCGCCAAATTGACGATGGCGGCAGCGATGACAGTCTTCCCAGCTCCTGTTGGGGCTTGGACAACCGGCCTCTTGGAACCCTGTAGCAGAGCCTCCTTGAGCCGATCAATGGCCGTTTGCTGGTAGTCTCTCAATTCCATTGTTCAGCTCCTGTTCCGCGCACGTATCTTAACACTACCTATTAACTCACTTATTGGCTCGTAATGGTAAGTGAGTGTACTGATAGGTTATGGTTGATAGGTTCTGTCACTCTATTGGAGTGGGCGGGCAATTTATTAGAGTGGGGGTGCTGCTGGCCGCTGGGATTGTTACGCTCAAGTCCAATTCATAGACATTTGATGTTTGACCATATGCTCGTATCCTCATGTGACGGCGCGCCAGACCCAGCTTTTCGAGCTTGGCTACACACTTCCGAACCTTTGATTCGGACAGGCCACAGTCAGCCGATAGGCGGTTTAAAGATGGGTAACAGGTAGCATCATCGTTGGCATAGTTCGCCAACACCAGAAGAACCATCTTGTCCTGACAGGGGATAGGTTGTTTTATGGCCCATGCCATAGCTTGGAAAGACATTTCACACTCCGCATTAATTGCGAAGCATTGCAAATAGGACAAAATGGGCGTAGAAAACCATCAAGTCCAACGTGCGCTGCAACCGCATGATTGGTTTAGAGCCCCAGTGATTGGCGTCACTGGGGCTCATTTCGTTTATACCCTATTCTTCCTTGCCCATCAACTCCAAGGCAAGAAACACCATTCGCGGGAACCGGGCCTTACCCGACATCCAACGGTAGACAGTACGTTCCGAGACCCCAAGATACACGGCGACCTCAAGACGGCTCTTGTTTAGCTTGCCAATCATCATCACAAGCTTGTCGGCATTGGTCTTTTCCATGCAACCTCCTACTTCAGGGTGATTCCGCAGCGGGAAGCTAAGCCCTTGATTTCGTTGATAGTTGTTCTTCCGCACTTGTCGATACGCGCCAACCTAGCCAATGTCACGTTCTGAAGGTCTTTGATATACACAACACGAGCTTTGCCTAAAGCGCGCAATGCCCGTTTAGACACCCCAGCGACATCAGTGATTGGCGCGTTTGGAGGCGGCATCATCACCTTGAACGCTCGTGTTGTTGGAGCTGATTCAAGAGACTTCGATACTGCGGCTTCATGTTTAGTACGGGTTTGAGCATAAGCATCAATATCAACCCGATATTGATATTTGAGACGCGCAATCTCACGATCTAGCTCTAAATTACGCGCCCGTATTTTCTCAATTTCATCCGCAGCAGCGCGCAAAACGGCGATCAAATTAAGCTCATTCATGTTATTTCCCCTTTTTTGTCTGACAAGACGACATATATCTATATGACGATCAGTCACTTATCAAGGGTTTTTTTTGCCTCAATGATAATTTCCCTATTTTTCTGAACCCATTTAAGGGTATTTAATGCAGCTTCCATTTTTGGCAGACGAGTTTCTGTGTCCTTTAATAATTCCTCCGGTCTTTCTTTTTTCTCCACATACCTCCTGACAATATTAACGTAGCTCCGGTGATTGTTAACAGCATCCTCTAAGGCCTCAACTTGTTCGTCTATCCCTATCTTCACTCACCTTCTCCTTTGCGAGATTGCCAGTCATTCATGCCTCTCCACACACCAACGGAACAGCCTACCTGTCCCCCATCCAGCAAAGAGGATGACAAACGCAAGCACCGCAGAAGCTGCATCCTTGAACAGCAACTCTATTGCCAAAACAAACGTGACAAAATACATCAAAATGCCAAGCCCAAGTATCGTGTCTCCGACAAGATCGGTGTCATCGAACATGTTTTTCACAGTCCTTCTCCACTGTTTGCAAACTCGCCGAAATGCTCAATCGCAGCTTTCATATAAGCTTGATGAGCATCATTCTTGTCATCATAGGCGCCTAGCCATATCTTCTTTCCATCGACTTGGATTTGAGCCGCCCACTTTTGAGAATCCTTCTTCCAAGTGACGCCCTTGAGCTTTGAAGTGTTATTTTTGGCCCTACTACTGTTCCATTGGTTTTGACTCAAACTAGCAATCCTCAAATTGCTAATTTTATTATTTGCTCGGTTGCCATCAATATGGTCAATTACACCTTTAGGATCATGCCCATAAACCATTTTGTAGGCTATCCGGTGCGCCCTGTACTGACGATTATTAATGCACAAGGATACATACCCGTCCGGCATTAAATTATCGGCGATGTCGCCTGCTTTGGCGAGATTGCTGCGAAATGTTTTCCAAGTGAACATTCCTGTTTCTGGATCGTAATTCAGAAGCTCATGCAGGATTTTGTTTGATGGAAGAGCAACAGTTTTCATAAGCCATCTCCTTCACAAAAATCAAGGTCTACACGCACACAGGCGATGCGCTCTTCGTCGCTTTCATCTTCAGCCTGTTCACGAGAAACATGGCTGGTGAAGCTTTCAGGCCCATAGATATTCAACCACACCACCCACTTGTGGCGGGGGCAAACTTCTATGAGGTCGTTAGCAGGAGTCGGATCGCCATAGCAGCCAGCACCCCAATGGCATTTTCCGTCTGGGTTCCAAACCGTAGCGACCCAACCATAAAAGTT
>Ga0007819_1000261_pt1 | contig 18429 bp, 34 predicted proteins | sample CryBogCBE07Jul09_FD_71203 | JGI IMG/M metagenome (GOLD analysis project Ga0007819, IMG submission 71203) | Freshwater microbial communities from Crystal Bog, Wisconsin, USA - CBE07Jul09 | ecosystem: Environmental > Aquatic > Freshwater > Lake | place: Crystal Bog, Wisconsin, USA | collected... | reverse complement strand
GCCGGGCGGCGGCGGGGCGGCGGCCACATACACTTACTAACCGGCCCGACACCCTAGTAATCATTGGCCGATCGGCCTCTCGGGGGGTAACCGGCCCGGTGGGGTGACCGGCAGGTCCGGGTAGCCCGATTCCGGGGGGGGTGACCGGCCCGACACCCGGTAACTGCAACGATTCCGCCCGGCGTCAAAGTGACCGGGGGGGGTTCACCCGGAATAACCGGGGGGGGTTAGGGGGTGGCCTAGTTCCGGCCCGTGGGGTGTCGCTTCATGGCGGCCTCGAGCTCGGCCATCGTCTTTGCTCGGGTCACGCGAATCCAGTGGGCCAGCCACTGGCGTCGCTCTTCACTGCTCATCTCAAACCAGTTGCGAATCATGCCGGGAAGTCCTGCGAGGTGATTACTCGACCGGCGGCCCGGCGTCGGGCAATCTCGGCGAACGGGTCGGCGATCATGGCTGCGCAGGGCTCGCAATACCAGCCTCGACGATTGGGTTGGGCGTGGGCGATGGAGGCCTTGACCATTTCTGCCCTGGTGCCAATGAATCGGCAGCTCTTCCCTCGGCAGGTTTCCATATGCATTGGGTCGCTGAAGTGTCCGGAGCCTCGCTGCATCACTTTCCGGCTACTCCCCTTCTGCAATGGCATACGGCACCTTCCCCTCAACTGGAGTGAAACTTATGTCATGGATGCGCATCTCGTTGGCGTACATCGCCGAGTCGGCGGCTGCTCCACGCTTGGCGGCAATCCATCGCTCCCGCTCCTCGTCAGTCATCGAACGTTTGGTCACGCGTGTCCTCCATGAGTTGGTGATAGCACTCCCAGCACATACACCGGAACTTAGGGTCGTGCTCGTGGCCAACGTGGTGCACGTTCACGACACCTCGACGAATCTTCCTTGAGCACTTGACGCACTTTCGCCAAATCTTCCATTCGTACCCGGTGAACCCGAGAACCGGTCGGTTGTCGGTCGTCATTTGCTTGCCGTGGTGATCGGTTGACCGTAGAGTGCCACTTCTACCTCGCTCAGTTCATGGCGAGCCCGTCGAAGGTCGAGCTCGGTTGTGTGGCCTTGTTTTAGCACACTGTCCACTCCACCAACGGTGACGGTCAACGCTCCGACCTTCTCAAATGCGTCTTGGGCCATCTGCGAGCTCATTCCGCTCGCGACGTAGTGCCACCGATCGTGCGCAGATCCGCAAAGGGGGCCGCAGGTGTACCGGTACCACTGGGGCCCTCGGAGTTCGACCTTCGGCATCCGGTGTTTGATTCGCCACGAACCGGGGCCCTCTCCGAGGTCTCGTCGAGCAAGCGAGGACTGTCGAACGATGATTCCATCGGTATCGACGTGAATGGGAGCGACGTGATCGCCGTATAGACCCTCGAGGAGCATCCGAACGCGAACCCTTGAGGTCGTTTCTGCCGCAACGTGGGCGGTATTGGCTTGCGGCATCCTCTTTGCGCCTCTAGCGACCATTACAGGGGCCTCTCCAAGGTCATCGGACCATCGAATCACGCCACGATCATCTCCGGTCATGCCGAACATGCCCCACAACGAGTTTGAGACCGCCTTGACCAGTTTCTCGGCTCCTGGTGTCACTTCTGCTCGCCCACTGCGCACGAGGTCCCACCAACCCTCAAATGGGTTGACCAGTCGGTTGGGGGCCCAGCACCGCTCAACCTTGACGGTGCAACCGAGGTCTCGAGCTGCTGCCAACTCTCCCCACGTCCACGTGCCGGTCAGTACGCCGGTTTGGAACTGGATCATGTCCTCGGCAATGCGCACCGGCAGTGGAGCGTACGGCAGCTGCGAATCGACGAACACCGTTGCTCGAGCGAGGCCCGGCATAGTCGGGTCGAGGGTTGTCCCCTTGTCCACCTCTCGGAGCGTTGCAGCGTAGGGTCGGGCACTCATCGAATGGGGATAGGCCGAGGAGATATCGAGCGAAACGTAGCCCGAGTAGGTCTTGGGGGTGCCGGCCTCCTGGCGTCCACCGTAGAACGCTGCTCGGCCGACCTTCGCATCGAACGCGAACTCGACACCTTCGGAGAGGGTAGACCTCCAGAGGTTCCACGCCATCGACGAGATCGCACCGGGAGAAACTCCCTGATCAGCAAGCCATTCCAACCCTCCGAGAAGGTCGGAATACATCTCGAGAGGGGTACCGTTCCCATCCAGCACCCTCCGCAGAGACCGGACCTTGACCTTCGTACCGTCAAGCGTCATGGCGGTCGCTCGACCCCGCCAGACCTCGGCTTGCCATGACTTGGAGCCGGTGGTGTAGAGAAGTCCCCGGAGTCCTCCAGGGACGTAGAGCACGTGGTCCTCGAGCTCTTTGAGTTTGTCGTAGCACCGGCCTCGACCGTGGACAACTTGCTCGCCCGCCATCGTCACAATGGTCATGGCGTTCCAGCTCGGGAAGATGAGACCCACCTTCCTTGGGGTGTACCTCTTGATCGGCTCAACTCTCACGGACAAACCTCTCGGCACACGGCCGACAATGCACAACAACCGGCGGGGTGCCACGGTACACCGCAACGTGATTGAGGTGCACAATCTTTAGCGCGTCGACAATGGGCACCTCGAGCAACGTGCCGCAATCGTGGCAGAGATAGAGCAACGTCTTGGGCAGGGTTTTCCTACTCACCGCCGTAACTCCGGTCAAACTCCTCGAATACGTCCTCCACGGCCCGGCCTCGTTGACGCTGCACCGAACGCTTGGTGTTCACGGTCTCTACGAAGTCGATCGCCTCTCGAGCACCGCTGCCGGGTCCACCGCCACCAGGTATGTCGATCGTCACTGGGTACGCTCGACCCTTGAGTTCGACGGTCATGGTCCACGGCTCGCCATCTGGTCGAGGAGTGAACGTCACGCCCTTCCAACGGCTCGGGTCGGGCAGGAGCGACAACGCAGCTGCAACGTCAGTGCTCATATCGGGTGGAATCCACGCCGGACGAACGAACGCTCGCTCGAGAGCTTGCAAATCCTTCATGGTCGGAGCCTGGAGTACCTTGGAGACCAACTGAGGGGACGGTGCGCCTGCGCGAGGCTTCGGGGTCTTACCTCGAGCCTTGCGCAGGTCGGCACCATCCTCCCACTGGCGTTGCGTAATCCCCTGCCGCTCAAGTCGAGCCCGGTACGGCTTGCTCAGTTTGCGATAGCCGAACCGGACTTGTCCCTTGTGTGGCGGCATTAGATCACTCCCTCGCGTTCGGCCTTGGCTCTCACGATGTTCTCACGCATACGCGTCTGACTCGTGCCCCAGAGCTCGGCGAGTTGGGTCTGGCTCATTCCCGCTTCATAGGCAACGAGGATGGCCCGGCGCGCATCACGCCGGGCCTCCTCGAGCATTGACTCAATCTTGACGATCGAGTGTTTGGCCCTGGTCACCTTGTCGCGGGCAGTGGTAAGACTGCTCCGCGGCATGGCTAGAACCCTGCGGTCTCGGCGTTGTCCGAGTGACGGTCAATGAGGTTGATCGGGTAGTAGCCGTTGGCGGTCTTTTTCGTGGACTCCTCGAACGCCACCCAGCGAGGCAGGGCACCGAGCTCGTCGAGCTTGAGGAGCTTGACGATGCCATCGGTCACGCCGACCGAGACCGAGAAGGTCTCGCCGTTGCTGTCGGACGCCTTGACAATGAGGTACACGCCGACGCCACCCTCGAAGTCGCTCGAGCGAACGCCTTCGATCTCGGTGACGAGAATGGACCGGCCGAGGATGTCCTTGACCTTCACCAGCTCGCCGCCGCCGAAGATGTCCTCAACGGTCGTGGCCGATGCAATGCGGTCCACGATGTCGCCCTCGGTGACTCCCGAGTCGATGACGAGACGCTTGCCGGCCTTCGCTGCTGCTGCCACGTCCGCAGACGTGACCGAGTTGCCGCCACCAGAGATGACGACGCTGTTGTTGCTCATGGGGTACCCTCCTGGGTATCGGCCTCGAGGACTTGTTCCTCGAGGTTGTTTGCTTCCACCGGTTGCCCGGCAGACCTTCCTCGCACAACCTCTTCCCAGGTTGCTGCGAGCTCGACGTTGGCGGTCAACTCGTGACCGTAGAAATCTGTGAAATGGAACATGGGGTCATTGTCCCCATAGGCCAATGCCAGCCAGCGAATGAGTCGGCCGTAACGTGCGCACCGGTTGGCGAGCTTGTTGAGTTCATCAACAACATCGTCAAGTTGCAACTCGCCTTCAGTTGGCTCAATCGACTCATGCTTCCTGAACTCGCGACATTGACACGAACCCCACCAACAAAGGTGAGAACTGACCCCCATCAAACCGTGATAGTCGGGTAAATGACCACAGTCACTACAAACATTCTTTGCTATTTCTCTCATAGGAGATCACCACACACCGGCTCGGGTCGATCGGGTTGACCGAATCGCTTGCACTGGCAACCGGAAATCCCGCAACCACTGTCGCCGGGCAATCCGTGGAACCAACGAATGTGCCCACAACGGCACTGTTCTGCTTGCTTGTTCGTCATAGTCGGTACTGTGCTCCCATTGGGTCGGGAATCAGTCCGTAGCGACTCAAGTGATTCTCGAGGATGCGCAACGCCATCTCCACGCCGAACGGTGCCGGGGCTCGGTAGCCGCAGCTGCACTCCACTGCGAAGATATGGGCCTCGCCCTCAACGACAACTGCATCATGACGTTGGTGGCCCATGAACTCGGGCACCTCAAACCGGCTCATTGGTGTCCGGGTCGGGAAAGGATTCCTCGGTCGGGGGTTACGTCGATTGCTCATTCGGTCTCTCCTCCGCAGTTGACCATCGACTCGCTCGTGGTCACGGCATCAGTCTTGCACCGCCACACAGAACTCAGAGGTTTACCACAACACGGCAGCGTTGGGGTGGGTGACTGTATGTCGAGCGGCCATGAGTGGAACGTACGCACCGTAGGAAAATCAGTCACGGTAGTCGTCCTCGTCATCCATGAGGTCACAACCGAGTCGAACCGCAAAGTAGGTGCCCCACGTGCCGATCAGTAGCCACGAAATGGCTACCTTCGACCAGGTGCCACGACTACCCTCGCCGGCGGCCAGAATCAGAACAAACACCACCATCGACCACAGGGCCGGAATGTTGGTCTTATCGCGTCGCATGAAACGGCCCCTTTCGTACAACCCTGATCTCGTCCTCGTAGAAACGAACGGTGTCGTGGTAACTCCCGAACTCAACCCACGCAATCGTCGTGCCGATCGCCGAAGGTGAAATGCGCACCACGTCGCCGATCATTTGGTAGAACGTCGAGGACTTGACGAGGCACTTGACGCGGTCGCCGGGAAGAATCTGTTGCCCTTTCATTTGCGACCGTCCAGCTCTTTGGCCAATGCGTTCACGGCATCAGATAACAGGTTCACGGCATCGCCGAGAAGTCGGATCGCATTTCTCCGCAGGTCAGTGCCCCGGTCCTCGAACGTGGTGGCAACCTTGAGAGCGTGACGCTGCGCAGCCTGGCGAACTGCCACGGCCTCGGCCTCGAGGAGCACTCGGTTGCACCGGTCGCACAGGAGCGGGCCGTAGTGGTCCATCGGCACCCGGTCGGTCTGTGTGAACGACGATTGGGGCTCCCAGCCATTGCTCGAGCAGGGGACGCAGCGGTATTCCACCACATCCTCGCTGCCGGCAACGATGCGGGCAAAGTAGAGCTCGTTCCTCATCGTGCAACCTTACGGATGAGGTAGCCGTTGGGGCGAACCGCAATCTTACTGCCGACGATATGGTCGACGTAGATAATGGTCGACACCTCGCCGGTCTCGCCATTGACGAGCAGGTCGATTGCGAACACGGTGCCGTAAATGGTGGGGGACTCGAGGAACCGGTCGGTTGCCTCAATCACGTCGCCAACCTTAACGTAACTGCTCTCGGTAATGGTCTGCATTGTTGCCTCCTATGTAGGTACTACTGGTCGACCACCATCTTATACCGCCCCGGTCACCCCGTCAACCCTCCCCGGTTAGTTTCTCAAAATACTTTGAGGGTGTACCCTCCCACTCATGGCAACCAACATCGAAGTCAACGAACCCGAACCCGAAGGCGACGTGCTCGCCGAAGCTGCCGTGGCATCCGCCGCCCTCGCCGGTGCTGCCCACGCCAACGCCGAACACGCACTCATGGACGTCGAAGAGGTTGAGGAGTCGGCCGATGAGGCTCGAGCTCTCGCCGAGGTCGCAATCATGGAGACCCACGAGCGACCGACCTACGACGATGCGAGCGAGATGATCGACCGCCGCCTTGAGGAGTTTGGTGCGAAGTTGCTCGCCGTGCTCGAGGCCCACGTTGCACCGAAGGCCGAAGAGGTCGAGGTCGTCGAAGAGGTCCCCGAAGAGGTCAAGCCCAAGTCAGTCGCCAAGGCCGAGAAGCGGAAGAAGAAGTCATGGGCCGAGCGGTATATGGGAATCGGTGACGACAATGAGTGACGCCGACACCTACACCCCCGAGCCCGGCGTGGCCGGTGCTCCATCGGTGAGTGACTGCCAGACGTGCGGAGCACCGCTGCCGCTTGAGGGTGAAGTCGGGTTCCACCCGATGCGCAAATACTGCGACGAGCACCAACCGAAGAAGAAGAAGGCCAAGGCCGACACGCCGCCTCGAACGGTGAACGTCAACATTAAGGCCCCCACCGCTCGAGCCACTAAAAAAGACTCGGACGCGGCAATGGTGGAGGCCGGTGCCGCTCGAATGCTCGGGTTGCTCCCGCTTGCCTTTCTCATGGCCGGCGACAACGAGTGTGCCGCCACCATGCAATCGGCGGTCCCGCAGATTGCTGCGCAGCTCGGTGCACTGTCGGAGTTTCACCCTGGACTCAAGAAGGTCTTTGCCCCTACCGAGTCCACCGGTGAGGCAATGGCGTGGATGGGTCTCGTGATCGCCGTAGCCCCGGTGGTGATCGCTGTCCTCGTGCACCACAACCTCGTTAGTCCGAAACTGGCGACGATGCTCGCCGGCGTTGTTGCAATGGGGGGAGCGGTCCCGACCGATGCCGCAGCGGCCTAAGCATGACGTTCCCCCGGTCGTGCCGTGGGGTCCGTGGATAACGCAACACGCCAAGGAGTCAACCCAAGGCCAGCACAAGCTCTTTGTCGGCCCTACCCAGTCGGGTAAGACGACGCTCATGCGCATCATGCTCCGCCTTCGGCCCTACGTGATCGTCCTCGGGACCAAGCCTCGAGACGCGTCGCTCGACAAATACATCGCCGAGGGGTACCGACGCATCAAGCAGTGGCCACCGAAACCCAGCGAACTGAAGCCCGCTGCCGATGGCTCGGTGCGACTGATTCTGTGGCCCGAGATCAACCAGTATGCCGACCTTCGACGCCACCGGGAGACCTATCGCCAATGTCTCGGCGACGTATTCACCGAAGGTGGGTGGGCACTCGGTTGTGACGAAGGATTGTGGGTTGCCAGTCGTAAGGGACTCGGCCTCGACTCCGAGCTCTCCGATATTGCCTACGGTGCGGCCTCCAATAAGGTCTCGCTCCATCTGTGCATTCAGCGGCCCTCGGGTTTGTCTCGAGTCACCTGGTCGAGTGTGAGTGACGCCTATGTGTTCCACCTCGGAGTCACCAACGACGTTCGTGAACTTGCCAGTCTCGGTACCTACTCGCCGGCCGATGCCGCCACCGCCATTCGGAACCTCGAGGGGCATTCGTTCCTCCGGTTGCCGTGTCGTGGTGGTGCCAAATGGCAGGTGACCGAGGTCCCCGCCGACTGGGCGTAGACGTATCACTTGACGCCGCTCCGATTTGGTGTACCCTCCGCAACATGGCACGAACCCCGGAAGTAAAAGTTGACGCGATGAACGTCATTGTCTCGGGCCTCTCGGCCATCGTGGTCCTCGGTACGCTCAAGGTTGTGGCAATCCGATTCCACGGTCACAAGATGGCCCAGGCATATCTCACCCTCTTCTAAGGAGACCTACAACATGGCAACCCCATCCTCAACCGGTATCGGAGCTCCGGGCAACGCCCCAGCCCCAGCGAACCTTGGCCGCTCGCCTATGGCCAGCCAGCCGAACGCCGCACCGCAGGCAATCCCCTTCACTCGTGGCTCGACGCTTGCCACCATGAAGGACTTCTCGGCAACGCAGACTTTTGGTACCTCGCAGCAGTACCAGCTGCAGACCAATGCCTTCCTCGAGTCGCTCATCCTCGATGTTTCGTGTGTGACCTCCGGTAACTCGGCATCGGTGGCATTCGTCCGTGACGCTCCTTGGACTTCCATTAGCCAGATTCGCCTGGATGACCCTGCCGGTCAGAGCATCGTTTCCCCGATCTCCGGGTTCCAGCTCTACACCCTCAACTTGTTCCTCACCGACACCGACTGCAACTTCGACCCCACTCGCGACCCCGGCTACATCTGCATCGGTGGCTCCGGTTCCACCGGTGGCTCGTTCGAGTTTCGTTTGGTGGTGCCGATCGAGCACCGTCGCCGTGACGCCCTCGGTGCCCTCAACAACTCCGCTGCTAACCAGCGTTACCTGTTGACCATCACCACGGCCGCCTCTACCGCTGCATCGAGCGACCAGGCCAACGGCCTCTACTCGACCGCACCGACCACGCAGCCGACCTCGATCACGATCTCGTGCTACCAGCAATACTGGACGAGCCCTCCGGCAACCATCGTCAGCTCGGCCGGTGCCACCGCAGTCCAAGCGACGCCCGCCGGCCTCGGTACCGTGGCGTTCGTTCGCTCCGAGACCCACAACGAGGTCAACGGTGGCGGTAGCCCGCAAATCCAGCTCAACAACGTTGGTGACTACATCTCCAACATCATCTGGATTCTTCGCACCTCGACCGGTACGAACCAGCGCGACGCCTACACGGCCTCGAGCGCGATCAACGGCTCCTACGCCAACTGGCCTACCGAGTTTGACTTCTGGGTCAACGACTTCCAGACCCAGGCACTTAGCTCGGATGACTGGACTCGGTGGATTGCTCGGTTCTACGGCCTTTACTCCGGTGTCACTGCCTACGCCTCGGGTCTGGCATCTGGTACCGGTACGACCGTGACCTCCGGCTACATCCCTGCCGCAGTGTTCCCGATGCAAATGCTCGCCGGTCTCTTCGACAACGCGAACAACTTCGGCCCGGCCAACCAGTACCTCCCGACCGACGCCACCACCAAGCTGCAGATCCGTGGCTCCCAGTGGGGTTCGGCCTCGACGGTTCTGCAGGTTGTTTCTCGAATGGTCCGTCCGGTCTCCGGTGCGGCACTGTTCGCATAAGGAGTGGCCATGTTCGACGACGGCCTCGGTTACTCAACTCACGTCAGTAACCCCGGTTACCCCGAGAACGCGTCCGCCTACGCTACCGCCCCTGGTGCAGATGCACCGGGGAACGGTATGCAGGTGACCCACGGGGTCATCACCATCATCGCCTCGGCCTCGATTGCACTGATCGTCCTCGGGGTCATGTTCCGCAAGCCCATCGGCGCAAGCCGCTAGTCCCTTAGGAGGGGAACCAAATGCAAGTCACAAACTCTCACGTTGTCATGGCACTCGTGGTCGGCGGTCTCGTTGGCTACTACATGGGAAAGCGTAAGTAATCATGCAGCCCACCTCGACCCACGTTGTCGTCGCTCTCGTTGTTGGTGCCTTCATCGGCCACTACATCGGCAAGCGGTAGACCCATGCCACAACCCGCCACTAAGTCGAAGCTTGACCAGCTCAAGACGAAGGCCGCATGGCGGTACATCATCATCCGTATTCAGATTCGCAACGCGGTCAACAAGTGGACGCGTTAGGTCTGTTGTTGGTGTTCGTGGGGGCCTTCATGTTGTATGAGGCCATCAAGAACCCGAACCCCACCCCAGTCACCAAGGCAACCGCCGCAGTTACAGGGGCATCCAAGTAATCGAGCGACCGGGAAGGAGCTAACACAACTCATGGCACCTTCCCGGTCGATCTCATTCTCAGGCGATACCCGCACCATTGGTGCCCTCATGGTGTTCTCGACTGGCATTGCCATTGTCGGCCACGAGGTCAAGGTGTCTCAGGGGAAATCGACCGGCAAAGTGACGCCGGTCAACATCTTCCTCGGCGGGGGGATTGGAGCGGTCATTCTGACCCTCATCTCTCACGCAGGCGACGCCGGCCGCTCATTTGGCATGGGCCTCGCCGTGATCACGTTTACCTCGAGCGTGGTCATCAACGGCCAAGCACTGGCAACCGGGATCACTCGGTTGACCACTGCCACGACTGGTGCATCCAAGGCCGCAGCTGCGGGCACACCGTCAACCCCTTCCACACCATCCACCCCCTCAACGCCTTCAGGCGTCAAGAAATAGGAGCAACTATGTCCGGTCTCGAAAAGGGAATCACCGCATTCCTCGGCGGCCTTGTGGTCATCGCTCTCGCCTCCACCCTCGTTGGTAAGGGCAAGCAGACCCCGCAGGTCATCAACGCCACTGGGGGAGCGATCTCCTCGAGCCTCCTCGCAGCTCAAGGAGCCTGACCTATGGGCCTCATCTACCAGGTGCCGTTTACGGTGCCGGCGACTCCACCGGTGGAGTTGGCCCACGCTGCCAACTTCGAGGAGTTTGACGGTCTCACGACGCCGACCACCAACAACACCAACGCGTCACGGTTTGGCACCACCTATGGTGCGAGCCCTCGCCCCGGTCAGCAGAACACGCCGCTCGAGCAACAGACCTACACCCCCGGCCCCATTCGTGGTGTTGTCGGTAAGGTCGGTGGCCAGCCGCTGCCGGTTGCCAATCCGCTCTACCGCATTGGTCGTGGCTACACGCCGGCCAACTACACCCAGCGCATTCAGACCCGCCTCGGTGTCGGTCAGAACAACCAGGGTGCAGCGCAGACGGTCCAGCTCTCAGAGATCACCAACAATCCACCAGTGCCGGGCGACATCTCGGCCATCATTGCAGGGATGGCGTAAATGGCCGGGCCCCACTACCTCGCAGCAAATCAGATCAACGCCGACACCGCAGGCCTCACCTCGAGCGAGCCGAAGGTGCCTACCGTGGACCCAGCCTCGCCGGTCGAGCAACGGTTCAGCCACCTCGCCAGCAACGTGGGTAACCTCGGCTACCTCTTCGGTCACGACTTTACTCACCAGGTCTCGACTGATCTTCAAGTGACCGCCGAAGGAGTACGCAGTGCCCTCGGTGGCATCATTCGACCCAACCACGCAGCTGCCGTGGCGGCCCCAATGGCCGTGGACGGTCACCCCGACAACGGCACCGTCAACTCGGTTTCCGTTCCGACAATCATGGACACGACCCGAATGGTGGCAACCGACCTCCGGCACCGTGGCACGTCGCTCATCCGTACCCTTCAAGCGAACCTAGGAATCTGAGATGGCCGACGCACCTAAGAAGAGTGGCAAGAAGGTCGCCGGGCTCAAGACGTGGCAGTGGGCCGCCGCCGGTGTTGGCACCTACGGCATCTACTACCTCTACAAGAATCACCAAGCCAACGTCGCTGCCGCAACCGGGGCAGTGGACAACACTGGCACGTCCGGTGCCGGTACCGCCACGCCCTCAAGCGTTGGGTCAATCGACCCCTCGACCGGTCAGACGTGGGCGAGTGAAGGCGTCAACCCCATCACCGGCTTGCCGTTGTCCACGGTGACCTCGACCACTGGAACCACCGGCGCAACCTCGCCCTCATTGGCATCGTTCCAATCGGCGTTCACCAGCGCCCTTCGCACCGACTTTTCGGCGGCCGATGCGCAGAGTATCTACAACGACCTCCTCAGCGGCAACGCAATGGGTCCTCGCCAAGCGCGCATTGCCCAAGGCATCCTGGCCAACCTTGCGGGTCAAGGTGCGTTGCCGGTTGGTCTCGTGCCAGTAATCCACACTCAAAGCGCAGCCGCCGGCGCGACTACTCAAGCGCACACGCCAAGCGCAACGCCGGCACCAGCGGCACCGGCTCCTCAAACCACAACGCCGGCAACTGGAAGCACAACTCCGGCACGTCAATCAGCACCAGCTCCTCGTCGAACACCGGCACCGGCTCCTCGTCGAACACCGCCACCGGCTCCTCGTCGAACTCCGGCACGTCAAGTTACGCCACCGGCTCCTCGTCGAACTCCGGCACCTCGTCGAACGCCGGCACCTCGTCGAACGCCGGCACCTCGTCGAACATTAGAAAACCAAACCACAACATTTCGGGGGGCTCGATACGATCCTGCAATGTTGTTGCCAGATTTGAATCCGCAATACCTTACTTCTGACATGGTAGATACCCTTCCTCAAGTCGAGAGTGAAACCAAAAAACAACAACAGCAAGGTTTATTGGACTGGGGTTTGCAAAAAATCACTTCGATTGGTCAAGGCTACCCGACCAACGTTACCCAGTTTGGCCAACTCTTGCGCTCGTGATAACTCTATTTAGTGGGGTCTAAATGAAGAAAATGGATTCAGAACTTGCCGGTGCAGCCATCCTCGTCGCGACGTCGATGCCGAACTTCTACTCGGGGCTCTTGCCCTCAAAGATGACCATTAGCCGGTTCGCCCACTCGGACTTTGACCGGATGCGGCTCCGCCAAGGTATTGCCGTGGCTACCGCTATGGGCATTGCCGAGTCGGTGGCCATTGGGTTCATGTTCGACTCGTGGATTCCAGTCATTGCCGGCCTCGTGGTGGTCGGTGTTCTCATCTGGCAGTACGAAGACGCCATTGCCAACCCGCACCCCGAGAACATGCCGATCAACGACGAGCGGAATCAGAACGCTGCCTAATGGCTAGTCAGACCCCGGCAAAGACTCTCAAGGCAACCTCGACCACGGTCTCCTCGACCGATTGGGTCAAGTTGCTCATTGCCGAGATCAACTTGCAGCTCATCGCTCAAGGCAGCAAGAAACGTGTCCCCTTGACCGCCAACAACATTTCCAACCTGCAACGCATCATCGCCGGAGAGTCGGCAGGCAACCAAGCGGGATTCCTGCGGGACAACAACCCTTTTAACCTCGGCACCTGGGCAAGTCCGCACTCCGGGGTCTATGGTGGCAAAGTAGTCCCCGAGTTCGGGATTTATGTGAACACCTTCGCCACCCCTGAAGCGGGAGCCAAGGCCACCGCCCAAGCCATCGTCGGCCAATCGAATAACTCGGCCTTACTCAAGGCCCTACAGCAAGACGCCCCGACCGCCATCTTCGGTGGGGCACTGTCCTCAAGCGCGTGGAAGGGTGCCAGCTACGCCTCGCCGACCGGGATTGCCCGGTACTCACCATTCACCGGCAGCTCGGCCGCCAACTCAGGACTTCCCACCAACGTCAGCGTCACGGTCAACGGGATCCATTCCGCTCAAGACGTGCAGAACGTCCTCGGTGCATCGGTCAACGCTGCAACCGGTGGCCTCGCCGGCAACCTTGCCAGTGCAACCGGTCTCGGTGGCGTTGCCGGTCTCGGTACCCTCGTTGGCGATCTCACGAGCGGTACATGGTGGAAACGTATTGGCATCGGTGCCGGGGGGATCGCTCTCATTATTGGCGGGACGGTGCTCTTCCTCTCACAGACACAAGCAGGCAAACAAGCAATCGGAGTGGCCACCACGGTCGCTACTCGAGGCAAGGGGTAGGCTAGTCATATGCCAGTGAACGACCAACACGAAACCGGGCCCCGAGGCATGAACCTCGCAGCACCGACGCCAGAATCTGACCTCTTCATCGACGCTCAGGTCATTTACCCCGATAACCCCTACCCCGACGACCGGGCCGAACCGATTGAGGACTTTGACCACGCTCGCCCAGTGCCGGCAGACGGTCACCGTGGACTCGCAGCTCGAGGAGCCAAGTATTTTGGCACCGCTAACTCCGAGGCCGTTCCAGTGTTCGAGCGAGCAAGTCACGACTTCACTGCCGGGCAAGTTCAGGTCGGTTCATACAACGGTGGCACCTCCATTGTGGTCGGCCGCCAAGCCGGTCGAAAGAACGTGACCATCTGGGTCCCGACCTCCTACATCAACGCCGCCGGTGTGACCATCTCCAACCCGGTCGGTGTGGTCATCGGCCAAACCGAGGGAGAGATCCAAGTGCCCGGCAACGGTGTGCAGCTCAACGCCGGTGACTCCATCACCATTGCCACCGAGGCACCGATCTGGGCAGGGTTGCTCTACGGTCAGACCTCCGGGTTCTGCCAGTACCTCGTCGAATACAACCCATCTGGTGGCGAGCTCGGCGGGTTCTAGTGGCACTCGGCACCGGGCAAACTACCGGGCCTTATACGCCGGTCGCAGGGACACCGATCACGGTCAGTGACCCCTCAACCGGTGTGCCCTCCAACAAGGTGCAGATTCAGAACGCGTCAGGGTTTTCGCTTTCGGTCCAAGTTGGCGGTCTGCCCTACTCGGTGCAACCCCAAACGGCCACGACGATTCTGACGAACAACGAGGGTGCGAGTATCACCGTGACGCCCTCGAGCACGGTGGCCAACCAAACCGGAACGATCACCCTGGTATGGCTGCTCGCCGGTCAAGACTCACCTATTCCCGATGGGTTCATGGGGCAGAGCGTGGCGAACCAACGTCTCGTCACCTCGGGCAATGTTGCCGCAGGAGCAAACCCATTTCTTACGATTCCATTGCTCTCAACCGATACGGCCGTGGTGCTGCAACTCGGAGTGGGTTCACTGGCCGGTCTCAATGCGACCTATTCCATCACCGGTGGCAATACTGCCATTCTCTACGCCTCGGGAACGGTCATGGGCTCAAATCCGTACAACGTCAAAGCCGTTGGCCCCTTTGCCGTGTACGGTGCGGCCGATTCGTATTTGACCGTCAACATTCACAACATTGGTGCCACGCAACTCGGATATGAACTTGTCGCCCTCTCAAATGGATTCTCACAAATCACCGGCACCGCCACGGTTTCGGGCACCGTGACCGCCAACGTTGTTGGTGGCTCGAGCACTGCGGTCGGCCAATATACGTTCGGCGGGTCGTTGCGAGTTGGCAACCCTGCCGTTGGCTCGGGTGCATTTGTGCAAATGCTTGCCGCCCCGGCCAGTGGCTACTCGTACCGGTTGCATTCCTGGACGATCTTCGGACTTCTCACCACTGGGACCGGGCCGTGGATTAGCCTTCTCGATAGCTCGGTGACGTTGGCCACCATGACCTCAGTGGCCGAGCCGGGTTTCCAATACCTCGGTGGCATGGTGGTCACCGATCAAGTCAGGCTCTACTCAAGTTCAGGATCCTACGGTGCCGGTGGCATCGTGTTAGCGTACGACCTCATCCAAACGCCGACGATCACCTAAGAGGTACAATCGAGCCATGACCGACAACTTGACCCCCACCTTGACCGACCGCCTCAGCGACCCCAAGACAATGGGCATGATTGCCCTAGGCCTCTTCGGTGTCGGCATCTTACTCGGATGGAAGCTTGCCGGCGGGGGACCGGTACGCCTCGAGGAGCAACCTTCCTCAGTAATCCTCGAGGCCGAGGTTGTCGAGAACAACATCGACCCAACTACCGGGTTCCCCTTCATCCCGCCCTACAACGTCGACGACGCCGGTGCAGCTGCGTTCGAGACTCCCCAGGAGTAAATCGTGTCGACCGTTGGCTCAAAGGCTCTTACCGCCATCGTCAGCGGTCCCCAAGGCGTCCAAGGTGCTCAGGGCAATCCCGGTGCACAGGGTCCACAGGGTTCCTCCACCGGTGTCCAAGGCCCACAGGGTTCACCTGGTCCCCAAGGTGTCCAAGGTGTTCTCGGTCCGACTGGCCCAAACGGTGCACAGGGTTATCAGGGCACGCAAGGCCCTCAAGGCTCGAGCGGAGCAAACGGTCCCCAAGGTGCCCAAGGTGCAACCGGAGCGACTGGACCAAACGGTGCACAGGGTTACCAAGGTGTCCAAGGTGGCGTCGGTCCCCAAGGTGGCACCGGTCCACAAGGCACCCAAGGTGCTCAAGGTGCAGCTGGACCGAACGGTGCCCAAGGTGTCCAAGGTGCTGCCGGTGTGCAAGGTTCGACCGGTGCACAGGGCCCACAGGGCTACCAAGGCCTCACCGGACTTCAGGGCAACCAAGGTGTCCAAGGTACAACCGGGCCGCAGGGTTCGACCGGTGCACAGGGCACAACCGGAGCGACCGGTGCCCAAGGTCCTCAGGGCAATACCGGAGCGATTGGTGCCCAAGGTGCTCAAGGTGCACAGGGCTCGACCGGTGCCCAAGGTGTCCAGGGCTCGACCGGTGCGCAGGGTGACACCGGTGTCCAAGGTGCTCAAGGTGCAACCGGACCTCAAGGCACTCAAGGTGTGCAGGGTTCGACCGGTCCCCAAGGTGCAACCGGTAGCCAAGGTGCCACCGGTCCTCAAGGGTTGACCGGGCCCCAAGGTACTCAAGGTGTGCAAGGTGCCCTCGGGTTCCAAGGCAACACCGGGGCCCAAGGTGCTCAAGGTGCCCAAGGTGCACAGGGCAACCAAGGCAATCAGGGCACCCAAGGCACTCAAGGCACTCAAGGTTCAGCTCCGATCGACTACACCGGGATCCCGATCACGAACTACCAGCTCAACGCCGTGAGTAACGTCACCAAAGCGTGGACCGTACCGCCCGAGGTAGTGGGAAGCACTGCCACGCTCAGCGCGGGCGTTCTCTCTTGCTATGAGTTCATTCCCTCAACCACGTTCACCCCGGCCAAGGTTGGCTTTAGGGTCGCGACCGGTGGGGTAGCGACGCACTTCTACGTCGCGGTCTACAACTTTAACGGTGCATCGACGCCGATCTGCTCAACCGCCGACTCGATCGCAGCGGTCGCCTCGAGCAACACATTCCAAAGCGTCTCCTTCACCACAACGACTTCATTAGTGGGCGGCACCAAATACGCCCTAGCGTTCCTCATTGTTGGAATCGGCACCGTGACCCTGAACGCCATGGGTGGAGTAGCAGGAACGATTACGAACCTCAACATGCCGGCGACCAGTGGAGATATCACGTTGCGATCACAAAGCATTGGCACCGCACTCACGTCGCTCCCAGACGTGTCCACGCTCGGAGCCCCAAACCTTCTCGGTGGAATCATCTTCGGAGCTCTCTGGTAATGGCCACCGACCCCACGACCATCCTCGCCGAGAAACTGCGCACCCTTGAGGCCCGCATGGCTCGAGCCGAGGACCAGATCCAAATGATCGACAAACAAACCGGCCTCGGTCTCACTCTCAAAGAGCGACAGATTCTGTTTTCGGTGGTCCTAGGGTGTATCCTCACGGTCGTAGTCCTACGCACCAAACTTGAGGAGCGAATCAAATGACCATTAGCCTCAGCAACATGGGCAACGTCTTTCGACGCCTCGGTGCGATCGCCGGTGTGATCGTCACGGTGTCCAACTCGTGCCACCTGCCGGCCAACGTGCGCGCAACCCTTCTCGCCGTGTCCGGCATCCTGCTCTCGGTTGACCACGCAGTCGCCAACCAGACCTCGAGCACGACCGACACCATCACACCAGGAGCCCCAAAATGACTGATATCTCCAACGTCGTTACCGACCCCGCAATCGCCCCAACCGAGGCCCCAGTTGCTGGGGTCGCCGAGTCAGCTACTGGTCAAGTTGCCCCGCTCGGTGACCCCAGTATCCTCGATGGCTACTCCAAGTCCGACGCCCTCGACCCCACGGTCAGCGAGTAGCACCATGCCGGCCCCCGTTGGATTCGACGCACTCGGTCCTCGAGGACGAGTTGAGGCCGTTGCGCGTTGGGGTGTCGACAATCGGCACTACTTCTCGTACTCTCAAGGCCCACACCGTTGGGAGCAGATCACCAAGCCGTGGCAGCTGCCGATTATGACCGATTGCTCGGGCTGGGCGACTACCTGCTACGCATGGAGCGGTCTGCCCGACCCCAATGGCCAGAACTATGGATGGGGCTGGACCGGGACGTTGGCCACGCATGGCCACGAGGTCACCCTGGACAAAGTCGAAGTCGGTGACCTGGTGATCTACTGGGACAACCCGGCACTCCTCAAAGAGGCCGGTGCCTCGAGCCACGTCGCCATCATCGTTCGAGCGGACGCCGACCCCGGCACCGTGTCGATGGGGCAGAACGGTGATCCGCAATACTGCAACGTCAGTCAGGATGGACGAGCTCACCGGTTTTTCCGCTACCTGCCCTCAGGTAAGTAGCGAGCCATGAACGCTGGACGGTCGGGAACCTGTACCCGTTCATCGGGTTCCCGACTGTCCGGCCCCCAGGCGGTCCGGCCATGACTGGTGGCGAGTTCGCAGCGGTGGTGATTCCGGCGGTCGTTGCCATCGGTGGCGGTGGCTGGAAGATCGGTACCGGGCTTCTGGCATTGTCGGGCACCGTGGACAAGATGGGCGTCGAGCTCAACTCGATGCATAACCGGATTCAGCAGGTCGAGGACACGATCAACCTCATCGCTCCTCGAGCGGTGCAGGTACGCAGAAACACCACCCCCTAACCCCCCCCGGTTATTCCGGGTGAACCCCCCCCGGTCACTTTGACGCCGGGCGGAAT
>Ga0007819_1000256_pt1 | contig 18579 bp, 21 predicted proteins | sample CryBogCBE07Jul09_FD_71203 | JGI IMG/M metagenome (GOLD analysis project Ga0007819, IMG submission 71203) | Freshwater microbial communities from Crystal Bog, Wisconsin, USA - CBE07Jul09 | ecosystem: Environmental > Aquatic > Freshwater > Lake | place: Crystal Bog, Wisconsin, USA | collected... | reverse complement strand
TTTTTTGTGCAATCAATTTTATATGTTTTAATTTGTTTAAATCGTGTATGTTACTGTATACTTATCGGTGTGTAATACACATGGATAAGTATATTTAATATGATGCTATCTATATATTATAAATTCATATAAATTTATATAAATTTGATTAATATTAATATTATTTTAAACATTGAAATAGTATGGAATTACTTAATATACTGTGGATTGGAGACGGTGCTGCCTTCTTTCCTTTCTTAAATTGCACAGATCTTAATGAGGTGCGTTACATATCGAAAGAGGTCTATCATATTTGTAAGAAAGCTGCAAAATTTGTAACATTTTATGGATTATCTATTCCGAAACTGCCAAGTCTAGTATATGATCTGTTTTATGGAAAGTATGCGTCATTAGAAAAACGTCTGCAAAAAAATGAAGATTTTACAATTCAATCGGTGTATCGCAGCATAACTCAACCATTCGAACACCCTACAATGGTAACACGTGGTGCAACTAAATTTATTAAACAATGGAACGGACTTGTTCTTATGGAGATTGCATATATGCTAGGCGATGATATAGCCGTCGAAATATTAAAAAAGTATAAACGAAATACATGTCATGTAATACGTTCATTTACTTCAACGTATGGATTCATTTCAATTCGATTACTTGAAAGGTGTTCAGAAGAAAATATTAAGAATACATTAATGAGTTTACGACCTCCAATTTTATCGGCCATTATAGACCCTAATAAATTGAAATAATAACACGATCTTTCCAATTTCGTGCTGTTAGCACGCATGTATAATTTATTTGCACTTCTGTATAATCTGTTACATCAATATATGTCTTCTCATCGCGCGATAATACACAATTTTCAGAAATATATTTGTATGTTGTTGAGATGATTCTCTTCCAAAGAGGGATATATATTTTAATTTTCATGGTATCGTCTTTCTTTATTTTTTCTAGAATAATTCCAGTGGTAGGTTGATTTGTAGTGATTGCATTAAGATAATCAATGTCGCGCGCAAAATGTTTATTTGCCTTTTCTCTCTTATTCATATCATACATTGCTTGTGGTACAATAAAGTATTCGTCGCATGTATTTATATAATTTTTAAGAACGCGTTGATTAATAATATCGGCATAGCGTCGAATAGGACTAGTTGCATGTGCATATGCAGTTGATTCCAAGCCATAATGAACAGTATCGATTTCTTCTGCTAAGCAGTATTCTGCGGAAGAATATGCTAATTTATCAATATCTGCGATATGAGACAGGTGTATCTTATATTTTTCCAATCGCTCTAGATTTGGAGAAGAATGTTTTCGTAAAATTCCCATACCTAATCGTTTTAAAATAGATCCTGCTTGTTTATTATAAAATATCATCATTTGCTCTACACATTTGTGACTATCATTTATGGTTTTATTTGCCATATACGATGCAATTTTTCCAAGTATATCTTTATAGATAGATTCAGATTCTTGAAATTCTTCATATGTGTATGATCTATTAACCTCCACTGTTGTTTCAAGCCAGGTACAATCATATAATTCTGAGCCATTCCAGATAAATTGCAGTGAAACCCCAGAACACTGTTTTCCTGCAAGAAGTGAACATGTTCCCTCTGAATATGCAGATGGCAACATTGGGCGAATAACACTGCCTTTTTGATTATACAGTGTTTGACCGATTAACGATGCCATAATATCAATTGGACTGCCGTCTTCTACATAGCTTGCTACATCGCTAATTGTAATTGTTACTTTCCACAATTCTTCATTTTCTTCACAATCGGATAATCTCTCAAATGTAAACACATCGTCTACATCTTTACAGCCTTTGGGGTCAATATTAAATGTATATCCTGTAAGTAGCGTGCGTTTATATTTGCTATTATGCTGTGTTTGGACAGGACAATAATCGAATACTGGATATACATAGGGGCATGCCTGCCAAATAAGTGCTTCGCATTCTGCATAATATTCGCCAGATATACCGAGGATTGATTTAATATTTCCACGTGGAAATGTTACCGTCCATTTATCAAATGTAATCAATGCAATTCGATTTGCAGAGATGTCCTTTTCAGAACATCCCACGATAAAATATGGATATGATTTATTGTAAGGTGTAAATAAATAAATTGGAATCCCTCTAGAAGTAAGACCATAGCGTGCCTTATTGGTAAGTTCAATTGTGCCTACCAATACAGGATGTTCATCCCTTAATTCAAGTTGACATTTATCATGTATCCATTCTACGTGATCACCTGGTAGACATTTATTCGCCAGTTTTGCTCCAGTAAATTGATACAGAATGTTTCCAGTATCACTTAAAATAATGAAGTCATTGTAATTTTTTGTTTGTAAAATCCCACGAATTGTAGATGGCTCTTTTTCAACTTGTTTTACCTTAAAGATATCTTCGAGGGTTGTCATATTTTATGTTTTATCGAGAGATATATCTAGATATAGATTCTAAACAAATTTTAGGCTATGTATATATATGAGCGGCAATGGTAATCGATTTTTATGTGGGATGCGCAGATTTGATAAGCATAAAATACAGAGTACTTCGCCTGATAATAAAGAACTACATAATGAAAACGAGAAAAGGCTAAGTGAGTTAATTAAACTACGGAACCAACAGGATCAAGGTATATTTCAAGCAAGTATACCGTCAGTTACAGTAGATAATACTACTCTAAATGACCATAAATGGAGTCAAGAAATCCCTATAAACCGTGGCAAGAACTAATTACTACCAGTTAAATATTTTATAAGAATTCCAAATATCATCTGTTAAATGCGTCGATATTTGCCCATTAAATGTAATAGAAGATGCTGTATTCTTAATAAGCAAGAATACACTTTCTCCTGAAAATGAGGGAATATATACTTTATAGGGTACTATTTCTCTATTATGCAGTAATGGATTTATTACTTTGTCATCTACCTTTTCAAAATGATTTGAAATGATATGTTGTATTATATGATAGGGCTGCATTTTTGTAAGAAAATTACGAATTCCAGCATACATGACAATAGCACCGTTTGAAGATAACCATCTCTGAATACTGTTTAAAAGTATGTACCATTCTACAGTATTTGCCTCAGATGGATCAAATAAATCAATAATAATAATATCATACGTAGCAGTTGGTGAAGTTTTAATTACTTCAAATATATCATCATGATAAATTGTCAGTCGTTTATCATTCCATGCACCTTTTGCCCACTGTGAATACTCTGTTTTAAATAAATCAACGATATCCTTGTCCCATTCAAACATATCAACTGCTTCAACCGATTGCCATTTTAATACCTCTCTTGCAGTAGCACCTTCTCCGCCCCCAATAATCATAACGCGTTTTATAGAGTCATTCATTGCTGCAGCACACATGGCAGGATGAACAAGGGATTCATGATAGATGTGTTCATCTGCTTCACAGCTCTGAATTGCATTGTCCATATAACATGCTATTCCCCAATTTGGACGTTGAATCATATCAACTAATGTACCTCTGTGTGTTTTAATAGATTTCTGTACAGATATATTATACCATACATGCTTTACACCAAACTCACCCCATGTATCTTCAGAATATTCAGATTGTTCACATGTTTCACACATTGTATATGATGCACACAATTCACACAATGCTATTATCTTAGCATCTTGGTATATATTTAAGTTATATTATTTTATTGACCAGATGAGCCAAATCCACCTGCACCACGCTCTGTATGAGGCATCGATTCAACTAAACGAACATTTCGAATCCATCCCATGTCAGGTGCTACAATTTGAAATAGACGATCTCCATATGTAACATTTGAATTACCTGTCATTGACCATACAGGTGCTTTTAGCTCACCACGATAACTCTTGTCAATCACACCAGTAGAATTTGCCATAATTAGCCCCGTTTTATAAATAGAAGAACGAGGCAGCAACATAAAATGGCTATCCGTTCTAAGATAGTCATTTGAAAACCCATGTGGCATTTGCTCTACTTTAATCATGCGTGCAACAATTCCAAATGGGACAAATTCAGATGTTTGTCCTACAAATACATTTGCGGCATTAAATAGATCAAACCCTGCATTATCGTCCGATCGATTATACAATGCAATCGGATAATATGCGGATGCGCTCATGGAGTCAAGTAGCATAATTTCAAGTTCGTACCAGGTATTCATGTTATACGTTATAATATTACTATATTAGTAATATTAATTATTCTTTAGATTACAATTCTTTAGATTACAATCGCAAATACAGACTGTCTGATACAACTAGATCGCGAACAAGATACTGTCGCACTTCTACCACTTTATTGATTTGTTCAATATGCTGACAATATGTTGCCATAGATAACCATTCATCTAAAAGATTAGCAAGCTTCATAACCGCGCGAATAAAATTACCTTCAAATAATTCATACTCTACACAAATTACAGATGCATGTTCACCTTGCATCCATCTACGAATTGGCTCTACCATATCTGTAGAGATCGTCCAATAATCCTTCAGTGGATATCCAATTGTAGATTCGACAGCTTTAAAAGATTCTGCCATTTTCTCAATTTGCTGCAAAATAGGATGACCATTGACCTGTGGTGTATCATTATTCGAATTATTATCTCCAATAAAACATGATAGAATTGAAACGAGCTCATTTGCAGAGACGTTATGTACAATCTCTTGAGTATACAGCTCTGTCATTAAAATGGGGTGCCCTTCATTTACTTCAGTTGCCAATACACCTTTTAGTGTTAAATCTGCAATTGTAAGCGTATCTGGATTATCATTTGCGATATATCCCATTTTATGGAGAAATGCAATGGATGGTTGGATACTGTCTTTATGGTTTTCTAGCAGTGCAATATCATAATTCCATTCTTCATACTGTTGTTGCAGTGTTTTATACATATTATAATCAGCCCACGCCTTATTCCATTTTGGACCAAGCTGTTTATTCTTGACTGTATCTAATTGACGCTGTAGATCTTTTCTTGCTGCATTTGCAGTGACTTTCATTTGTTGTTCAATCTCAAATCGTTTATGGCATTCTCCATAGTATGGCTCAGACATTTCAATCTCTTTCATCTTTGTAGCGATTATATCTCTTTCTTTCTTATATGTTTGAATCTCTTTTTGACGCTGTTGAAACCAATAGCTTTTTTCCATTAGTTGAAGCCATTTTAATGGTTGATTTGGTTCTGATGCCTGTATTGTTTTTAGAATAAAATCGTAATGAAAATCCATTCGGCTAATAATAGGTGGACGATGTCCTTTCATAATTTTATGCATATCATGGGGATCAACTGGTTCACGATCTGGTAAGTAAATGACAACACCCTTGTCATCTTTGCCACGTCTACCTGCTCGGCCTGCCATCTGAATATATTCATCATTTCGTAAGATGCGCATAGAATCTGTTTGATCATCGTATTTTTTAAAACCTGCAAATAATACTGTCTTAGTAGGCATATTAAGACCTACTGCAAACGTTTCTGTGCAAAACATCATCTTCACAAATCCCTTGGAAAATAGAATTTCTACAATCTCTTTCAGAATTGGCATAAGGCCACTGTGATGAAACGCAATCCCTCGTACTAGCAGATGATGAATCTGATGATACTGTGGAATCTTCTCTAACATATCCATATAGCGATGAAGATGAAACGATATGATATGCTTTACAGAGGCTGTCTCACTAGAAGTTAGTAGTGTAGTTTCTACTTTATCTGCATAGGATTCACACAGCTTACGACTAAGTACAAAGAATAGTGCAGGTAGCAACTCTTTCTTTTCCAGCATCTTGATTGTCTCATTCATTTGATGTACAAAGTGCGATGTATGTACTTTTCCTTGAATTGCTCCTTTTGCATTAACTTGGCGAGCATCTGATACTTTTCGATCATATGCTATCTTCTCTTTTGCAATTGTCTGCCGATGCTGCAACCACTCTATATATGTCTTTTCATAATATATTTCTTTGGCATCCATAAGTATAACCATTTTATAATCTTCAGTAATAATATAGTGTGTGAGAGGCACAATTCTATACTGTGTTTCAATTAAATGAATAGGGACTTGTTTTAATTCACCAAGCCAATTGGCTAAATACTCAGGATGATCTAGTGTGGCGGATAACATCACCATGCGAATAGAGGGTGGAAGAAGAATCATAGTTTCCTCCCATACCTTACCTCGGTCCTTATCATTAATATAATGACATTCGTCAAAAATGACAGCATCTACATTATCTAATGAAATTGCAGCAGTTAATCCAAGGTGTTCAGTTGTTGAGCCTTTTTTATAAAGTAGATTGCGAAGAATCTCCGTGGTCATGATGACAACTTGTGCATCTGGACAGTATTTAATGTCACCTGTATAAATGCTAACAGTTGCCTCTGGAAATTGATGCTTTAGATCATAAAATTTCTGATTAGAAAGAGATTTAATAGGGGTGGTATAGAAGACTCTTTTTTGTTTTTTGAGGGAGTGATATATTTGGTATTCTCCCACGAGTGTCTTGCCTGAACCAGTCTTAGCACATACTAATACATTTTCGTCATTTGCAATAGCACAAATTGCATGTTGTTGAAATGGATCAAGAGGAAATAAATAGGAATGATCTGGAAGATCCTTTACAGGTTGTGTAATATCAGGTTTAATAAGATAGCTCATTGTTATGTATCATACTATATACACAACTGTATTTTAAGTACGTGTATTATATTAATTTGATTTAATGCACTTAAAATTTATAGGATATGATTACTTCGGTAGATGCCTGTGCGGTTTATTCGATGCAATTCATACTTATATATAACCTAAACAATTTATATTATCATTCTATAAATGAGAACAGTAGTTGTAACTCTAACTGACGCAGGGTACTATCCTAAAGCAAGACGAACAATCATCGATATTCGGTCTCGAGGACAATGGACGGACGACTTGGTACTTATCACGGTTGGTTTTGATGCCCCTACTAATTTTTTAGACTATTATAACGTAACCCCCTTACGTGTTGAGCATCTTGATACTTCCATGCTTCTTGAAAAATACAGACAGTGTCCAATTCGCCCTACATGTGATAATCGTGAATGGGGTAAATTAACACAGTGGGATAAATTCTATGTATTCCATAAATGGTTTGCAGGATGGGATAAGGTTATATATCTAGATGCAGGGTTACGCGTGCTTGATAAACTAGACTATTTAGTTGAGCTAGACTGCACAGGAGTATTTATGGCACCAGATGATGCACCGTCCTATGATCATGAAAAGAGATTTGGTGGTATTATTGAAACAGATCGAAATACCGCAGTTACCGAGGAATTATTTAAGGAATATGGTCCAGATATTTTGAATAAACGATACTTTCTCAACTGTATTTGGATGTATGATACTGCGCTTCTTAAGACAATTTCCGTGGAAGAATGTATTAATACCATGAATAAATATCCTATCTGCCGATGCAATGAAATGACAGTAATGAATCTGTTATTTACTTTTAAATATAATGTATGGCAGCCCTTTCCTGAATTTGTTACTGTGAAAAAGAAAGCACACAATACAACGTATACAGATGATGGTATTATAGATGTTGAGGGTCAAATAATTGATAAGAAACGCCTATTTGGATGGACCGAACACGATCGCGATTATGGATATCATACTACATGGCGCGATTTTTGCTTTTTGAAGTATCCTAGTACAATTAATTTTGACAGTGAATGAAGATTCACAATTGGATTGAAAGACACGCAGTCAAATCTTTGGAGTGAATGTGTAAATTATTAATTTGAACAATTCCTTGTTCACCAATGACGTAGGGTATATTTCTACCCATCGTATCCGTCTTCCATTCAAAACGATAAGGAGTATAATCAATGGCAGACCAAATCGATCGCAGACCTGTCATAATCATTCCATCTGTGTGAAATGGATCTACACCACCTAGATAGATTCCCAATGCTGCAGAATCAAACACTGTATTTTGATAAAAGCTGTAATTTTCATAGGTCGGTTCAGGTACTCGATTGGATGGCCAATGCGTAGGAAGAATCTGAACATGCTGCGGATACTGTTTCCAGAATGTTTCAAGTGCCTGCATTTCAGTCATAAACTGTTTGGTTATGTCTGTTTCTTTAATATACTGTAGACAGTGCTGTGTAAACTGTAACAATACAGACTGTGTTTTAATAAAGCAGATACCAGATGCACAGCGTTCATAATTATCAAACATAAATGACATATCTCCTCTACAAAAGGCAGCTTCCCACTTCAATGGATCATCATATAATAAATTGTCCAATTCGAGAAAGAATACATTTGTCAGATTACGCTGGATCATAAGATTATACAGCACAAAGAATCGCTCAAACCCGTAAATAAACAGATTCTCCCTTCCTTTCAGACCCTCTAAATATACAAATTTCTGGCGATATTCTGAAATGTATTCATTAAATTCGATATGAAGAACTGTATCATAGCGAACAATTTCTACACTGTATTTTTCTTGTAAGATGGTCACAATTGGTGAATCATAGTCGCTTATAATAAAATAGACGGGTCCATTATAAAATAATCGCAGCTGATATACTGTGTCGACTGCATATGGTGGCAATTTCCCTATAAAACAATATGCGATAATCATATTATGTTATAGGGCTACGAATTAGTTTAAATCCCTTTATTCTATCTATACACCGTTTATACTCAATAGTATAAAGAATTATTAGATATAATACCTATATGTTATCTCATACTTTTTTTTTGTGTAACAAAGATAAAGAACCTTCACGTTATGAATCACTGTTAGAGCAGATCAACAATAATACAATTACAAATTATTCATTTTTTTCACACATATGGGGTGATGAAATAACACCTGAACTACGTCAATTGTATTGTAAATCTGATATTAGTATGAGGTTTCACTGTAGAAATATGATAGATTATCCTTTACGAAATACAGAAATCAGTTTATTCTTAAATCATGTCGAATGTCTGCGATACATTAAAAGAAACTATACAAATGGATATTTTGCAATCTTTGAATCAGATGCCCTTTTCTATTCGGATTATAATAATAACATTAATACAATTCTTGAGCAAGCTTCTCATAAAAGCAATGTGCATATCATCAACATAGGCGAAGGCGATCGCACAAGTCTGCCAAAAAGTGAACCTCTCAAGAATACATTATCTATTTATAATGAGAAAGCCAATAAATTTACGGAAGGTATCATATGGACATATGAAGGAGTATGTAACTTTTTAGAATATTTTGACAGAACCTCTGATATCGATGGACCAATTGATACAAAAATACACATTTATAGTGAAATTTTTGGGGGATTTAATATTTATTGGGCATACCCCCCTCTTGTATACCAGGGCTCTATTTCAGGTAAATTTAATTCTATTATACGCTAACATTACTTTCCAATAATTGTTTTAATACTGATAACCATATCATCGAATAAACTGTCTACAGATATATTAAATATTGGTTCATGTATGATTGATAAATATTCTTGATCTGACATAGCGATCATTTTATCAATAAGTGTTGATATAGCATCATCTGTCACTGTATCAAGTAGTAAGAATCGCTTAGGATTAAAATATTTTGTAATGTGCGGCGATCCCCAATAAATTGGAATTGTTCCAGCACGGAAGCCATTTATGATTTTCTCTGTTACATAGTGCTCTTCTCTGCTATTTTCCATTGTTACTACAAATCTTGTTGTTTTATAAAAATTAATAATATTGTTAGAATGATATGATCCTTGAATAGAACCACCTATGTTATTTTTATAATGACCTCCATATAATAGATTCATTTTTTGCTCTAATTTCTCTAAAAATAGATTTCGTACATATCCTGTACCATTTGATATGACAACGGATACAGCATGATTAGGAGGGATACTATCAATTGGCTCATACTGATAGGAATTGCATAATATATATGGAATAAAGAGGGGGCATTCTACCATATTATTCTGTGTTTTTTGAAATCCTAATACACATGTATACAGGTGCATGTTTTGCTTAGCAAAATCTGAATAATATGACTCACCTGTAAATAAGAACGTTGATACCCACGATTTATGGTGAATATAGGAATGATTGCCGAATATAGACTCTACTAAGATATCTGCATTATTTACATTGGTAGTATAATGTATTTCAGTACTGTATACAGATGATAATAATTTAATGAAAAAAAGTACATTTACTGGATCTGTTTCCTCTAAAAATCCATTCCAAAAATTATTAAAGTACACAAACATATGTACTATACTAAATAGTTCTTTATATACAGTTATAACACATATAAAGAACTATGTATTGTGTATAGAGTAGATAATTCATGCCATTCTATTTACCGCATTTTTATGGAGGTCTTGGAAATCAATTGTTTTCTATTATGACAGTATACTCGCTGTCTAAAAAGTATAATACTACATTTTCTATTAATAAAAATAACACAGTTGCAACTGGCTTTGTTACAAACAATGTATATTTTAATGTATTTAAATGTTTGTTAGAATGCAGTACATATCTTGACAAAAATGATAATTTGCCTATTATAGAATACACGGTTGAGCAATTTAAAGATTACCAGTTTGATGCAAATGTAGTACATACGCATACGATTTATGTATCAGGTTTACCAATGAAATATTCATTATTTGAGTTGCATGTGGATGATATTATACAGTTGTATCATCAATATCGACACATAGTATTCCCTCCTATTACTGTAAAAAATACTCCAACGCTATGTATTGCAATGCGACGCTTTACGAATGAAAATTCAACGCACTGGGCAACTTCAATGGAATATTATAAAAAAGCCATCACATTTATGGCACAGTATTATCAATCATGCACCGTGCATATTTATACAGATACTCCACATTCGTCCGATTTAATTATGCCCCTAATCAAGGAATATTTTGGTGATAAAATTATTAATACCACTGAGTTTGTAGGATGTAAGGAATCTGGATCAGATGTTACTCATCTTTTTGAAATGTTTGAATATGATAATTATATATTATGCAATTCAACATATCATTATTGGGGTGCATTATTGACTACGTTTCAAAATGCAATCGTAACCTATCCAACTGAATGCGAATGGTATACACATATTGCATCAAATAAATGGATAGGTATATAATATAATATAAAGATATTGCACAGTATACCATTTATATATAGAATACATGGAATACATGAAATACAAATATACCCAGACATGGTTTCTCAATAGTGAAATACGTCATAAGATATTGAATTATGTCGATCTATCTGCTAAGAATACTATATTAGAAATTGGGTGTTTTGAAGGACTAGCTAGTACTTTTTTTGCAGATAATTTATTAAACAATCCGCATTCATCTCTGACATGTGTAGATCCTTTTTTGAATATTGATAACAATGATCACACTAAATTTTTAATGAATAATGAAGAAGACTTGTTTGATTATAATATTAGAAACTGTAGAAATTCCGATAAAATACATGTCAATAAAGTAACATCCGATGCATTCTTTGCAACAAATACAAAGACATATAATTTTATATATGTGGATGGCTGTCATGAATGTGACTTTATAACCAGAGACATGGAAAATGCGTTCAAGGTTCTCGAGATAAATGGCATTATGTGGATGGACGATTATTTAGGCGGCGATGGAACTAAAATTAGAGACACTATGAATCGCTTTTTAGAGAAATATAAATATCAATACACTCTTATTCATAGTGGATATCAACTAGCTATTAAGAAACAAAGCTGCATGGATTTAACGATTGTTCCATCTATTCTTAATACCCATGATTTATCTGTCTTATGGCCTTATGCAAAGGGCCCGCAATTTAAATATTTTAACTGGGAAGCAGGCAATGAACATTATCGCTTATTATTTCATATTTCATGGCAAATTCCAAATGGTTCTACTATTATCGATATTGGAACTTCGACGGGTCATAGTGCACTTGCATTATCCGCAAATCCAAATATTCATATTATAACATATAATATTGTCGATGAAGTCCAAGCCATGAATTCGATCAAACAAAAGAAAAATATAGAGATTCGCATTAAAAAATGTCTAGAAGATATGCATGATCTATTAAAAGCACCTTTCATTTTACTAGATGTATTTCACGATGGAACTTTTGAAAAACAGTTGATCGAAGAATTAATTAAACATAACTATAATGGTATTGTATTATGCGATGATATATATTTAAATCAAGAAATGGTTGTATTTTGGAATTGGGTTCCTTTACCTAAAATGGATATTACTGAGCATGGTCATTGGAGCGGAACAGGTGCTATCTTGTTTGGAAATTCAACTGTAAATATATTGAATCCCGTATCTAAGCCAATTGCCCCATTTTATAATGGCAGACAATGATAATCAATTGAATATATTTTACTACAGATCTTACTATAACCAGAACCATCATAAAAATTAAGACAATATATCGCAGACGCCTTTGACATTATAAAAAACTCAGACAGTGTTGCTAGTAACCTTTCATCAATGTCTACAATATCGAGTGAACCAGTGTGAATTGGATTGATTTCCGTTATTTTACATAAATCTTTAACACTGTTCTTTAATTGATATGAATCTGCGATGAATAGCACAGGCTGTGCGGTATTTGCAATGATTTGTGTAATGTAATTCCTTATTCTATTAACAATATTTTCTTGTACATCATTTTTATATACAAGAAAATTATCACCTATACGTGCATGAATTACAATATATTGATCATTTAGTTGAAGGCTATTTTTAATAGCATCGATGTATATGGATAATGTACTTGTTGGAGTTAGTATAGATCTAATAAAGCTATATTCACATGTCATGTCTTGATTTTCATTATAAAATGCATTTGTTAGAATCAATAAATCCGCATTGTTTAAATTTGATTCAATAATGCGATGCATGGCCTCGTATCCAATTGGCGGCAATATTTCAACAGTAGGTATGCCGTGTTCTATGGAAATTGACCAATCTTTAGGAATATCTAGAAATTTAAATATAGGATGCGAATTAATATCAACTTTAAGATCATATTTATTCTTAATAGATAATTGATACAGTGCGATTGTTCCACGTAAAAAATCCGCAAAACCAGGTGGTTGAGGATTCGTATATGTTTTAGTTAGATATCTGTGAACAATGAGGGGCATATAGTCGTATATATGCGTACATGTTTAAATCACTAGTATATAGTAAGTATGGCATTTAATATCACCGTCTTTGGTACATGCCGTGTAGAGTCACTGTCTAACTATAATCTACGAATTCGAGATGAAATATCTTATACATATGACACAAAAGAAATATTAGAAGTTATACGGTTTATAAAACACGGACATGTTCCCCCTGAAGAAACGATTACTACGTTTAGAACACCTATGATTTCTAAAATTCCTATTTATTCTAACCAATTTAAAGACATACTTGAAGATACTGATCTTTTTATCATTGAAATCTGCGGTAAAAAGACATATAAATACATTAATAGATACATTCACAGTGCATTGCCTCATTTTTCTAATGAATCTATTTCTAAGCAAATCATAATAGATACACAAAGCAACGATGAAATTGAAAGTGATATCGTTGAAATAATTACGCAGTTAAATACTACAAATATAATAGTCGTCGGTCATATAGTTACAGATTCATACAGTAATCGATATGACCTGTTAAAAACATTAGAATCTCTCTGTATAAAATACAATATATCATTTATTAATCCAGTACTAGAAATCAGTAAGAAGGGGTATGACATAAAAGATTTAGTACAAGAAACCGATGTCATATATCATTATAACGATAATGGTCATAGTATAATCCATCAGATATATGAAGAATATATTGATAAATATAGACACATACAATCTAAAGCATAATCTACTGTATTAGTAATATGCCATACATTTCTGAATTATTACAGTATACGAATAATGTATTTATTGAGACAGGTACATATAAAGGTGAAACACTTGATATAGTATTTAATACCTATGAAGAGATACATAGCATTGAATTATCTGATGTATTTTATGATAACTGTATACGTAAATATAGTAATCATTCTAAAATAAAATTACACAAGGGAAACAGTAAATATGATCTATATAACATTATACAGTCCATTCACAGTCCAATTACATTTTGGCTTGATAGTCATTGGAGTAATGTAGAACATGTAGGCTGTGATGCAGAAACATTCTGTCCTGTGTTATTTGAATTAGAACAAATAAAACAGCACCCTATTAAAACGCACGTTATAATGATAGATGATATTCGCTTAATGGATAATATTCATTTTAAAGTGACAGTAGATGAAATTAAAACTAAAATATATGAAATTAATCCTAATTATAAGATTGTATTTTACGATGATTATTGTGAATCTAATGATATTTTAGTTGCATATGTAGATTAAAGATGCATAATATATAATATATCTAGATATATAGCTATATGCCATTTTATTGCTATATGCTTTATACAGATGCAGGTCAAACATATATTGGTGCAACAGTTGATGTACAGCATCGACTGCGGCAACATAATAAAGAGATATCAGGTGGAGCACATGCAACAGGAATACGTGTTGCACAGGGTGCAATATGGAAATTAGCCTGCTATATTTCTAATATTCCTGAATGGCGTAGTGCATTACAAATTGAATGGCGATGGAAACAACTCGGTAGAACTCAGTGTAAACATATTCATAATCCTATTATGCGCAGATTACATTCATTATCTACACTATTATCGTTTGAGAAACCAACTGAAAAGGCAATTCCCTATGAAGCATATCCAGATGGACCACCTATGATTCATTGGGAATCACCTGAAATACAGTGTAAATATGAAGCTATTACTTCTTTGAATTAATAGAGCTATATAGTTCTTTTAGAATTCGATCCGTGTTTTCATCTTGAAATTGTTCTCTGTCACCATAACCGGATTCTGTCATTTGTGTAATTCCTTTCTCAATTAACTTTGCTTGAATAGCAGCTTCAACTTGATCATTTGTATTTGGAACATGCGTGGAGGATAATTGATCCATTGTGCCAGGTGACATCCCAAAGAATCCTTCGTCTCGTACATTTTTTGTGAAATACAGTACCACAACCAACACAAGAATGCAAAATACATAATAATTTAGCCCGAAAATGTTGTTCATTATATACTATGTAGTTATATTTGTTTTACATCAGTTTGATGCGTTTGATGAATTACTGTACAACAACAATATCACAGTCTAACTCATCCTGAGTGTGAATCATGGTCGATGCTTTCTTTTCCACAATTTCTAATTTACTCGTTAATAATTCTACATCAATCGTGGTTGCTGCCAATTTCTTATGTAATTGATCAAGCTTCAATTCTAATGTAGAATACTTTGTATGCAGTGTATTTGTATTTGTTTCCATGGTAATGTACTTCTTTTCAAGTGCTATCACTTTATCTTGTACTGCATTTCCTTCAGATAAAATAAACCAGCGATCAAAACAATTGCAATATGACCCGGTTGCTCCCATTTATTAACTCTCTTACAAAAATATATATAAAAATACACACGGGTTATAAATGATTGAAATAATAAAATGGGACATAGTACATGTCATCTTGGGCAAATCGTAATATACCTCGACGACGTGATATCTCACAGATTCCAATAGAACTACGTCCACAAATTGTTCAACGCATCGAACAACCACAAGTAATTCTGTCAGAATCTTTTCAACAGCGACAAGAAAGTTTAGTAAACGAAGTAATTTATCCTAGTAAGGAATTTGTGATGGATCGCCAACAGTATGTAACACGTAAAATAGAGGCTGTATTCTCATCTGCAAAGGAACTACGCCACAATGATAAGTCTTATGTATTTGTTATTCTAAGAACTATAAATAATACAAAAGATAATGATTTGTGGATTGCCTCGTATAACTCCATACGTAAATTCTATACAAATAAGATTGTTATTATCGATGACAATTCACAGATTAATACAGTAAATGGAAAGTTAGTGAATTGTGACATTATTATGAGTGATCATAATGGAGCTGGTGAAATTCTTCCGTATTATTATTATTTGGAACATAAATGGGCAGATCGAATGATATTTTTACATGACAGTATGTTTCTAAATAGACCATTTCGAACAGATGAATTAGAGAATTCTGTATTATTTCATTGGGATTTTAATAGCACTGAAAAGGTACATGAAAAGAAGATTAAAACATATTTATCACTTATAAAGAACAGTAAAATTATTTTAGATCATTTTGAAGACACTGATAATGTATGGAAAGGGTGTTTTGGTGCTGCAACTATGATAGATTTAGATATTGTAGAATCATTGGAAGAGAAATATTTGCTTTTTTCACTATTGGTACTATCTATTCGAAATCGAAAAGAGCGCGAAATCTTTGAACGTATCTTTGGAATTGTTCTATTTTTTGAGGGTCTTGTTTCTTCTGAGAAATGCTCGAATTTTGGAGATATCACAGAATACCCAAGTGCATTTCATTCGAATACAATGACGTTTGATACTGCTAGTCACTTATTAAGTCAAGCGCATTATGACAGTGCAATTATTAAAGTATGGAGGGGGCGATAAGTATAGTGCGTATATATTCCTAAAATAATATACTATACGGAGATAGAAGCGACTAGACGCTTCTTTAGAACTATGGGGGGGGTAGTGTGGAAAGATAGCTCGGGTGCCTTTGGCACCCTTGATATGGGCATAATAGAGGGCTCTTTGAGCCCTCTATCCTGCTGATAGCTCCCTCGCCAAAGGCGAGATCGCTATAACCAGGTTGGAGGTGTCTTTGACACCTCCAACCTGCTGATAGCTCAGACGGTAGAGCGGAGGATTGTAGTATGTTGCAAATGTCCTTAGGTCACTGGTTCAATTCCGGTTCGGCAGATATATATTTATGTAGATTACTATCTAAATATAAATCTGACAGTCTGTCTTATTTTTTATCAAATGGATTAGGTCCTAAAAACTCTCGAATAACCTTCACGGCATAGTTCTGCTTCTGATTCATAGTCATACTATTTTTGTTAGTACTCGGCATTTTACATAATAGTCTGTTGATGTAACTTGGTTTAATAGTTGGAATAATACCATTGTGTATCCAATTCTTTGGTGTAAACCAATCTTCATTTACAGCCATATATCCAACTGCAATAATATGAGATACGCCATATAATACTTCATTTTTTGAATTAGCAATCTGTTTATGCACTGAATTACTCGACATATTTGGTGAGATTGTTTTATTGTATAGATCTTTATAATATTGATCCAATGATTCTACATTATTCATATTTGCCTTTACAGTTGGGTTGGATTCATTTGCGTTATATAGATTTTTAATTTTTATTGTTAACTTATCAAATACATCTTTTATCCATTCATGTGTACATCTATGTTTTGCAGAACGCATTAGAACGTTAAATAATATATTCTTTTCATCTTTCCATAGCAATAAAATAGTCTTTATTAATACCTCCTTACATGAAATAGGCCCAAACTGAAATACCTTTTGTTCAAGATATTCGGATGAAATGGCAGTAGTGACGAGTTCTTCTGCAAACTTGCGCATAACTGCCTCATTATTCTCTAGAATAGCATTGCTAAGTTTATCATTATTTGTTCTTAATGTTACACTAAATATACGCTGTTGTTCTTGCGGAGTGATTACCGATACATGTACTGCTCCGCCACGCCTTTTACGAGTTATTTGTTTGCGATGTTTACTTTGTTTGCGAGTTATTTGTTCGCGATATGTATGATGTTTACGAAAAGGCATTCTATCTAAGCTATATTATATTTATCTTAATTAAATGGGGTTTACTCCATTGATGTTTGCATCTATCATGGCAGGTATTGATATTATTGCATTTTCAATTATCAAAAAAGTATCTCAACATGCCATAATTCCGGGTTTGGCAATTATTTCAATGGGGTTATACTCTTTACAGCCAATGATATTATTACAGGCGCTGTCAGTTGAATCTGTGGTAATTATGAATATATTATGGAATTTATTATCTAGTATTTTTGTAACATTATTTGGTATTTTTATACTGGGTGAAACAATTGGCACCTATAAATTGATTGGCGTATTACTTGGAATTATTTCATTATTTTTATGCACCTTTGAGAATAATACCACACCCATTCAAAAATATTTACCACACTTGTAAAATATGATCCCATGCTCTTGTTTATTTCTTACAAAAAATAATTCATCATTGAATGTATTGCTATTCTTTATATAATTATAGTATATCTCTACACCTCACATACCTGCTCGTATTCTCATCATACAGTACCAACCATAAATTATAATAAAATTCCCTCATTGACATTTGATACACCTCATCAAATACTGTACTTGTCTTAACAACCTCTTCATGATACCTCTGCAAATTGTAGCCAGGTATCTTACTATTCATATGGTGAATATGATGATATTCAAT
>Ga0007819_1000254_pt1 | contig 18609 bp, 27 predicted proteins | sample CryBogCBE07Jul09_FD_71203 | JGI IMG/M metagenome (GOLD analysis project Ga0007819, IMG submission 71203) | Freshwater microbial communities from Crystal Bog, Wisconsin, USA - CBE07Jul09 | ecosystem: Environmental > Aquatic > Freshwater > Lake | place: Crystal Bog, Wisconsin, USA | collected... | reverse complement strand
GGACGCTCTTGAAAAAGGCAATCATAAAAAGATTGATCAAATACATCAATATGCAACGACTACTACTCCTACAGGTAGAGCAAAGAAAGTTTCCGAAGCTAAACCAAGTGCAGGTCTAAGTGCCGCTAAGAAATCAGCAGTTGTTAAAGATGCTAAAGCAGGCAAAGACATTGGTAAGCCAGGTAAGAGTTTTGACAAACTAGCCAAAAAAGCTGGCGGTGGTGAAAAAGGTGAGAAGATTGCCGCAGCCGCTATGTGGAAAAACATTAAAGAAACAACTGCTTACATTGCTGAAAAAGCAAAAGTTAAACCAGACTATATTGATTTAGATAAAGACGGTGATAAAACTGAGCCAATGAAAAAAGCTGCTAAAGAAAAAGAAACTGTTAAAGAGTCTGCAGATTTAGCTCGTATGCGTCAATTAATGACACGTTTGAACGGTTAATACCATGGACATGAAGCGCATACTACAGGCGATGGACGGAGTTGCTACAAAGCCTGTAGTAGGTGTTGACAGCATGGCTAAATTTTTATCAATTGTAGATAAAAATGCCAGTACACAAGTTCTTAACGAAGGCAATCCTCACAAAGTCACATTGCCAGTACAAATGGCAATGCAACACTATCAACAAAAAGAAGAAAAACCACAAGCTCGTGTAGGCAAAACTACACTGGTAGGCAAATACTTTCACGAAGTTGAGCAGGAATTTCAAGAACAACAAGTACAAAAACGCCAACTAATTAATCAATATGCCAGCACTATTGCTGAACGTGTATTGATGAAAGAAAGCAAAGGCGATGAAAAAAACGAACGCAATGCTAAACACAAAGCATTACAAGCTATCGATGCTGATCATAGAATTTATAAAAATTCATATGATCCTAAAGAAATAAAACTCGACGAAAAAAGCAAATCAGAAAAACAAGCTCGATTTATGGCTGCGGCTGCACACGATCCTGCATTTGCTGCACGTACTGGTGTTAAACAAAGCGTAGCCAAAGAATTTAACAAAGCTGATACTGGTACTAAACAGTTAAGCAATGCAATGAAACAGAAGCCTAAGAAGGTCAAAGAAGAAATTCCAGACCATAGTATGGGTTTTAAACCGCAAGGTCCAGGAGCACAAAGCAATGCACCCGACGGTGGACATTTGAATTTAAACGAACTAAGTACTGAGAAATTAGCCCAGTATAAAAAAGCTGCATATGCTGATGCTAAAAAATCAGATTCAGAAGGTAATTATGCTCGAGGCGACAAAAGATTTAAAGGCATCAACAAAGCCACTGTAAAACAATTTGATAACGATTTAAAAAAACACGAACAAAATCCTATCAAAGAAGCCAATGCTAAAAAACGCTCACTAAAGAATTCAAACCCATGCTGGAAGGGTTATCATCCAGTAGGCACTAAGAAAAAAGGAGGCCGCACAGTACCTAACTGTGTTCCAAAGGAATAAACTATGAACATGCGAGAATTACTTAATAAATTAGATAATGTATCAGCAGATACAGTGTCAGAAGATGGTCGTTGGGGTGCTGGCAGACCACATGATTTTTATCGTCACGATAATTACTATGGCAATCCTAGACAATATGGCGATTATAATCGTAATTTTGGTGTAGGTTTAGGTATAGGTGCGTTGGGTGCGTTGGCCGCACAAAATCGTGGTTATCCTCAAGGGTATTATCCTCAAGGGTATTATCCACAAACAGGCTATCCTCCTTCATATCCTCCACAAGGTAGTTATCCTAGCACTCCTCCTTATTTCCCACCAGGTTCACAACCTGCTCCTACTCCTGGATACATCCAACAGGCTAATCCAGCACCTAGTGGTCCAACTACAACAACTACCACTGGCCCGGCTGTTCCCGTAGGTCAACCTACATTAGGTCCTACTACCTATTATGGTCCAAACGGTGAGAAAAGCGACAAGCCATTCCCTCAAAAAGATAGTACGGGCGGAACAGCTCCATCTCCATCAGATACAACTAAAGCTGATGCAGATAAAGCTGATGCAGATAAAGCAGCCAAGATTGCACGTTTTAAAGAATTGTTGGCAAAAGCAGGTGTTAGTGATAAGCCTACTGGACTAGACAGCATTGACAAACCGTTTAATCCAGACTATAGTTTAACTGGTGGCAAATCAACAGGCGGAATTGGCCTAAAAGAAAGTTCTGTTAACGGGTTTGTAAGAGATCCTTTATTAGAAAAACTAAGATTAATCGAAAGCGGACACAGACTTTATGAAGGATTAACTCCCGACGAATATAAAGAGTTATCAAAGCTATATGGTGATCTAAGTGTTACATCAAAAAATGATCCAAAGTTAGCACCGTTATTTGCTCAGTATGATAAAGTACCACCAAGCTGGTCTTCTGATTCCGATAAAACAGCTCCGTCGCCTGCTGATACTACAAAGACAGATACTACAACACAACAGTGGGCGCCGGGTGTATTGCACGTAGGTAGTACAGGTCCTGAAGTAATAGCATTGCAAAAACAGTTAGGAATTAATGCTGATGGTAAATTTGGTCCTGCAACTAAAGAAGCTGTTATGGCTATGCAAAAAAAGCTAGGTGTTACTGTAGACGGCGCATGGGGGCCAAAGTCAAAAGCGGCGTTTGCAGCCAAAGGCAGAACAGCTCCATCACCTTCTGATACAACTAAAGGCGATGGCAAATGGACAGGTAGTGCCAAAGACTGGGGTAGTGCTATCGGTGGCGGTTTAGGTGCTGCTGGGTTGGGTGCGCTAGGCGGTGCAACAGGAGCACTTGCAGGTCCAGCTGGTGCTGCTATGGGTGCTGTCGGTGGCGGTGCAGTTGGTCACGATATCGGTGCAGACCTTGGTGGAAAAGCTGGTGAATGGTTAGGAGGAGTAGGTGACAAGATTGGTAAGTCTTGGGACGCAGCATCAAACGCATGGAACGGTAAACCTGATAATACAGCTGCATCTCCAGCTGGAACAACTCCTATGTCTGCGCAACAAAGATTGGCCCAACAAAATGTTGCAAGGGCAAAGGCAAAGGCAGACCAATTGGCAGCTGCCGGTCAAGATTCAGGAACATTTAAACAAGGCCAATTACAACCAAATGAAAGTGTTGAATTTAGCTTTGCTGATCAGTTGATTGAAAGTTTTGGTTATCAACCCAAGTAAATAAATGGCAGACTAGTTCTGCCATTTTCACCTCTAAAATTTCATAGAGGTTGCATTTACAAGATAAGTAGTATATAATAGGCAATATAGTTAAGGAGACATTATGTCAGGTCGTAGTTATGGTCCAGAAGAAAAGGCAAAATTAGAAAGATTAATCAGCGAAGGCTCAACAGTCCTACGTGAAGTTGAGGATTTGCAAGAAGGCTTAAAAGAAACAGTCAAGGCTGTAGCAGAAGAATTACAAATTAAACCCAGTGTTATTAACCGAGCTATTAAAATCGCACACAAAGGCGACTGGCAGGCATACAACGCAGACTGGGAAGAAATTGAAGCAATTTTAGATATTACAAAACGTATCTAATAAGTAGTATATAGAAAGGTCAGCTGGCCATAAACAGCATGAAGGTATTTGCAAGCCTCAAATTGCATGGAGAAGAAAATTTATGTCTTATGTAGACGCATGGTTTGACCGCGAGAATGATATCATTCGAGTTGTCGAACGCAATAAGAAAGGCGAGCGTGAGTTTCGTGACATTCCTGTCAAACACACATTCTATGTAAAAGACCCGCGCGGTAAATTTACATCAATCTACGGTGATCCACTCACACGTATCGTTTGTAAAAACACAAAAGAACTCAGAAAAGAACAAGCCATTAATAGTGGTAAAGAACTTTACGAGTCTGACATTAATCCAATTTTTGTTACACTAAGTGAACACTATCTAAATCAAGATGCTCCAAAATTAAATGTAGCATTTTTTGATATTGAGGTGGACTTTGATCCAGAACGTGGCTATGCTAGTCCAGACGATGCATTTATGCCAATCACTGCAATTGCTGTCTACCTACAATGGTTAGAAACTATGGTATGTTTGGCTATTCCACCTAAGAAGCTTAAGATGGAAGAAGCTAAGGAAATGGTCAAAGACTTTCCTAATACATATTTGTTTGACAACGAAGCAGACTTGTTAGACATGTTCTTAGATTTAATCAAAGATGCAGACATTATCAGTGGCTGGAATAGCGAAGGCTTTGACGTTCCATATACTACAAATAGAGTAACTAAAGTTTTATCAAAGGAAGATACAAGACGGTTCTGCCTATTTGATCAATTACCTAAGCGTAGAGAATATGAAAAATATGGTCGCACTAGTACAACCTATGACTATATCGGTCGTGTACACTTAGACTATCTTGAACTATATCGCAAGTACACATATGAAGAACGTCATAGTTATAGATTGGATGCTATTGCCGAATATGAATTGGGCAAACGCAAAACACAATACGAAGGCACACTAGATCAATTATACAACAATGATTTTAAAACATTTGTTGAATATAATATCAACGACTGTAAACTACTTGACGATCTAGATAAAAAACTAAAGTTCATGGATCTTGCCAACACACTGGCACATGAATGTACAGTATTGTTACAGACCACAATGGGAGCAGTGGCTGTTACTGAACAGGCCATTATTAACGAAGCGCATCGTAGAGGTTTTCAAGTTCCTAATCGTACCAAGATGAGTGAGCGAGAAGATACAGCGGCCGCAGGTGCGTATGTAGCTTATCCTAAAGAAGGTTTGCAAGACTGGGTAGGATCATTAGACATTAACAGTCTTTATCCTAGCGCAATTCGTGCCTTAAACATGGGTCCAGAAACTATTATTGGACAACTACGTCAAACAATGACTGAAGAATTTACTGAAACACAAATGGCAAAAGGTAAATCGTTTGCGGCAGCTTGGGAAGGTGTTTTTGGATCTTTAGAATACACAGCCGTGATGAATCAAGAGATTGGAACGGACATTACCATTGACTGGGAAAACGGAGACAGTGATATACTAAGTGCTGCAGAAGTTTATCGTTTGATTTTTGAAAGCAATCAACCTTGGATGATCAGTGCTAACGGTACTATTTTTACGTATGAAACAGAAGGCATTATTCCTGGGCTATTGAAACGCTGGTATGCTGAACGTAAAGAGATGCAGGCCAAACTTAAAGATGCTATCAAGGCGGGGAATAAAGTTGAAGAAGAATACTGGGATAAAAGACAGTTGGTTAAGAAAATTAATCTTAATAGTTTGTATGGCGCCATTCTTAATAGTGGTTGTCGCTTTTTTGATAAACGTATCGGGCAGTCGACTACACTAACAGGTCGACAGATTGTTCGACATATGGCTGGTAAGGTCAATGAGATTATCACCGGCGAATATGACTATAGAGGCAAAGCTGTTATCTATGGAGATACAGACAGTTGTTATTTCAGTGCTTACAAGACATTGCAAAAAGAAATCGATACTGGTAAATTGCCGTGGACTAAAGAAACAGTAATTCAATTGTATGACCAAATCGGTGAAGAAGTAAACACTACATTTCCACAGTTTATGTTAGATACATTCCACTGTCCTAAAACACGTGGAGAAGTTATTAAAGCTGGGCGTGAAATTGTTGGGTCTAAAAGTTTATTCATTACTAAAAAACGTTATGCTGTCTTATACTATGATAAAGAAGGCAAACGAACCGATGTGGACGGCAAAGCTGGCAAGATTAAGGCTATGGGCTTAGATCTTAAACGTAGTGATACTCCGGAATTCATTCAAGACTTTTTAAGTGAAGTATTAGAAATGGTTCTAATGGGAAAGGCCGAACAAGAAGTATTGGATCATATTAGTGAATTCCGTATTAAGTTCAAAGGTCGTCCAGGTTGGGAAAAAGGCAGTCCTAAACGTGCCAATAAAATTACCGAATATCAAGAAAAAGAACGTAAAGCAGGTAAAGCAAATATGCCTGGACACGTTCGAGCAAGTATTAATTGGAATACGCTAAAACGTATGTTTAATGACAAGTATTCCATGGCTATTACAGATGGTGCTAAAGTTATTGTCTGTAAACTTAAACCTAATCCGTTAGGTTTTACATCAGTCGCATATCCAGTAGACGAACTGAGATTACCACAATGGTTTAAAGATTTACCTTTTGATCATGCTGAAATGGAGCAGACCATTATCGACAATAAGTTAGATAACTTAATTGGAGTACTGAACTGGGACGTTACTAGTACAGAAGAAAAAAATACATTTAATAGTTTATTCGAGTTTTAATATGAAAGTTATAATTGCAGGTTATGGATTTGTTGGAAAAGCTGTTGCCAACAGTATAGATAAAAAAAATACAGTATACATTGTAGACCCTAAAATAAGTCCGCAAACAGTAAAAGATTATTCTGATGCCGATGGCGTCATTATCTGTGTCGGTACTCCTATGACATCAATAGGTGATTGCGATGTTGAACAAATATATCAAGTAATGGATACTGTTCCTACAACTATGCCTGTATTGATAAAATGTACAGTAAGACCTGATTACCTAAATAGATTGCTAGTAAACTATCCTAATCATAGCATTGCCTATAGCCCAGAGTTTTTACGTGCTGTAAGTGCCAATGAAGACTTTGCCAATCAGGAATACATGATTTTAGGCGGAAGCAATCCTGGAAATATTTGGAGAGAATTATTCATTGGTTCTCTTAAAAACCTAAATAAGATTGAACATTGCACATTGACAGAAGCAAGTATGGTCAAATATGCTACTAATTGTTTCTTAAGTGTCAAAGTAGCGTTCTTCAATCAGTTATATGACATGTGCCAAATGAACGGTGCTGACTATAACAAAGTTGTTGAACTATTAAATCTAGACGAACGTATTGGCATGAGCCATATGCGAGTCCCTGGTCCTGATGGAAGTCGTGGATTCGGTGGTGCATGTTTTCCTAAAGATACTAGTGCATTTATACACTATGCAGATAGTTTGCAAATGTCGCATACATTGGTAGAATCAGCAGTAAAATATAACAAAAAGGTAAGGAAAAATCCTTGACATTGTCAAAAAAACCAAGTAAAATTAAAAACAGGAGAATCATATGAAAGACTTTTTACAAGACCTAGTAGCACATACACATAGCTTGGGATTTTTACCTTTGGTAAAAGTTTCAGCTAGCGAAAAAGAAATCGCAATTGAATCATTAGCAGAGGATCGTAGTGTAATCCTTAATGCTAAATCAAAAGAAACAGTAGAAGATTTTGAAGGCGTATTTGGTATGCCTAATCTTAATAAATTGGACATTATTTTAAAGTGTCCAGAATATAAAGAAAATTTTACTATTAACGTAGTTAGACAAGAACGCAATGGAGAAGAAATTCCAACAGGCTTACATTTCCAAAATGGCGCTGGCGACTTTGAAAACGATTATCGTTTTATGAATCAAGATATCATTAATGAAAAAATGAAGAGCGTTAAGTTTAAAGGCGCAAACTGGGATATCGAGTTTGAGCCAACTATGGCCAGTATTCAACGTTTTAAATTCCAAAGTGCAGCACACAGTGAAGAACAAACTTTCCAAGTTACTACCAAAGATGGTAACTTAGTGTTTAGTTTTGGTGATGCAAGCACTCACGCTGGTAATTTTGTATTCCAAAGCGGAGTTAGTGGCAAATTAAAACAGTCTTGGTCATGGCCTGTTACACAAGTTCAAAGTATTTTGAACTTAACCGGTGATAAGACTATGCGTATTGCAGATGCAGGTGCATTGAATATTACTGTTGATAGCGGAATTGCCGTTTACGACTACATTTTACCAGCACAATCTAAATAATGGAATCACATAAAAGAACTATTGCCAGAATGATCAGCTACAGACTGACTGCGCTGATGCTGACTATTCCTATGACATACCTCTTAACAGGTAACTGGGAGTCAGCATTCAGCGGTTCTGTAATATTACATGTAGTTCTAACTCTAGACTACTATGTACATGAGAGAATCTGGTTAAAGATTAAGTGGGGCAAAATTGAATAAGAATCTTACAGCAACACAAAACGATTACGCATACTTTTTACCAGCAACGTCTGGGTTCTATAGTACTTACATAGGAAAACAACGCCACAGTAACTATGTAGATCCAGCACGTATTCCTGCCAGCTTTGGTCCTATGGGTATCGAAGCTATGAACTATTTGGATCCTAATGCGGCATTTTATTATGATCATTGTTTGTATTCAGCTGGGCATGCTAATTTAGATCTTACTAAATTTGATCCTAGCGAAGATATGTTTCGTAACAGGGATCGCACAACAAGTTGGGTATTAGGTGATTCAGGCGGATTCCAAATTGGTAAAGGTGTGTGGGCAGGTGAATGGAGAGATCCAAATGGACCTGAAGTTGCAGCTAAATGGGCAGAAGTCCGTGCTAAGGGTGTTGAATTAGTTCCACAATTTCATCCAACTGGACATCCTAAGACTGATAAGAATGGCAATCCTAAGTATACTAAGATTGATCACGTTAAAAACTATCAAGCACTATTAGATGCGGCACAGAAAAAACGTGAACAAGTATTAGCATGGATGGATGCCTTAATGGATTATGGCATGGTGCTTGATATTCCAGCGTGGGTTGAACGTAGTCCTGTTGGTAAGGCTGCTACCGGTATTGCAAGTTATGATCAAGCAGTCGATGCAACCAAGTACAACAACGAATACTTTATTAAACATCGTACAGGTGCTTGTAAATTTTTAAATGTTTTACAAGGTGAAAATCATAAACAAGCAGAAGATTGGTATCAAAAGATGAAAGACTTCTGTGATCCTAATATCTATGGCGACAAGGCCTTTAACGGTTGGGCCATGGGTGGACAAAATATGTGTGATGTTGAACTAACATTGCGTAGACTAGTGGCATTAAAATTTGATGGACTTCTTGAAAAAGGTCATCAAGACTGGATGCACTTCCTGGGCACCTCTAAGTTAGAGTGGGCATTATTATTAACTGATATTCAACGAGCGATTAGGAAATACCACAATGAAAACTTTACCATATCTTTTGACTGCGCAAGTCCCTTCCTTGCAACAGCAAACGGACAAATCTATGTCCAAACAGAAATTAAAGATAGAGAAAAGTGGCTCTACCGCATGTTGCCGTCTCTTGACAGCAAAAAATACAGCAAAGACACGCGACTCTTCCAAGATGTAGTTGTACAAGATAAACATTTTGAATCATTTACTACTAGTCCACTAATGGACGGTGTTGAAGTCAAAGACATTTGTATCTACGGTCCTAACGATCAAAATAAAATTGGTAAGATTGGCAAGACATCGTGGGATAGTTTTACCTACGCTATTATGATGGGCCATAATGTTTGGTTGCATTTGAATAGTGTACAAGAAGCTAATCGTCAATACGACGCTGGGCTGTGTCCAGCAATGTTAGTTCAAGAAAATTTTGAAAGAGTTTATTTTAAAGATGTAGTTGATTCTATTTTTAGTGCTCCAGACAGAGAGTCTGCACTTGATATTATCAGTAAGCATGATAAATTCTGGCAAGCTATTCCTGGAACACGAGGATATACAGGTAAACGAACTGTTAATCCCAGTACAAAATACTCCGAATTATTTGAAGAAATAGACGAAGATAGTGTACAATCAGAAGATGAAGTGGATTTTGACGAATCTGCAATAGATAAACTAGACGCATTAGAGGCAAGTGTGCATGACATTACCTGATGAACGATTTAGAGCAGTAATTGCCGCAAGTAATTTACTACACGATTTGTTAGATACTAAAAAGACTCCTAGGGTTCCGAAGGCTATTAGACAACGTGCTTATTCTGTGTTGCGTCATTATCCTAGTTATTGGGATTTGGATCGTGCCAGTCAAAATGCCCCCGATATATTCCAACCTAGCATGGAAGATGTAACACGTATGTTCAAAAAATACGAGCAATCGAAAGAAGAAAAGAATGAAAACTAGTCTTATAGTCGGTATGGGTATTGGCAAATTATATGCAAGTGTCTTAGAAAAACTAGGACACGGTGTTATTACTGTTGATCAAGACTCTAGCAAAGGTGCAGATTTTATTTCAGTAGATTCTGCTATTCTATCTTGTCGCATGTTTGATACTGTACATATTTGTACACCTAATTTTACACATTTTGAGCTTGCGGCTAAACTAGCACCATATACTAAAATTGTTTTTATTGAAAAACCAGGTACTGCCAATAGTGCTACATGGCAGAAACTAATAACTACGTTTTCACAAACACGTTTTATGATGGTTAAAAACAATATGTGGCGTAGTAACATTAATGAATTAAAAAAACTAGCCAGTCAAGCAAAAACAGTAAACATTGAGTGGACTAGGAAAAACTGTATTCCTAGCCCCGGTAGTTGGTTTACTACACGCAAACTAGCATTTGGTGGTGTTAGTCGTGACTTAATGCCACATTTGCTAAGTCTTTATGTTGCTATGAATGACAACTGGCGTAAAGAACTTGTAAACGGCAGTGCATCTATGCAAAATTGGCTATTAGAAGAAATAAACAGCACAGAATACGGTACCGTAAACTCCAAAGGAACCTACGACGTTGACGACTATTGCAATATCAGATTCGGTAATAAGTGGAATTGTACTGCTAACTGGCGTAGTATGCAATATGAAAATAGCGGTATAGAGTTTATAATGCAGGATAACTCTGTTGAACGCTTTGATTTAGGATGGTGCCCGGAAGAAGCATACAGCAATATGATTAAAGATGCTATCGATAATGTAGATAATTATCAATTCTGGCTGGAACAGTTTGATGTTGATACATGGATACACGAAAGGATCGAAACATTATGAAAGTAAAGTGTTTACAAACAACGGGTCAAGGTTATTTTGAAGAAGTTGAGTTCGATAAACCTGAACCAAGTAATTACGAAATCGAAGTTAAAGCCTTAATGACCGGTGTTTGTCGTAGCGACATTGATATGATGATGGGCGAATTTGGTCCATTACCATTACACATGCAAGGGCACGAAGGCATTGGCATGGTAACTAAAGTAGGCGCAGGTATTGCTAAAACTAAAATAGGCGATATCGTAGCAACACGTGGAGAGCCGGCGTATGCAGATTATTATAATGTACGTATCGAAGAGTATGTCAAAGTTCCATCTGCTGACCCTAAATATATCTTAGAACCTGTTGCCTGCGGTCTTAACCTTATTAATCAAGCCAAAGAACAATTGTTAGATAGACAGGGTCGAAATGAAAACACACGCATGCTAATTATTGGTAGTGGATTTCTTGCATGGGTTGCTTATCATGCTATGCGACTAAACGGTTATATCTACCATGTGGATGTACTGGGTTCAAGTAATCAAGACTTGTGGGGAGATAAGTTATTATTAGGCACTAGCGAAAGTTACGATGTTGTTGTAGATCTGACAGGAAAATACGAACTAGGCACAGAAATAAATCTAAATAACAATGCGTTGATTATAGACGGGATAGGCAAAGCAGTTAGTAAACCGGAAGCACAAGCCCAACTTTGGAAGGCTATTACTACTATCAAACCTAGTCCCCGTAATCCTTATTTTATTGAATGTATGCAAATGGCAAAATTCTTTATTGAAAACGGATACTTAGAGGTTGATTCTTTTTGGACACAATGTTACAATCGTAGTACAGAATGGGAACAAGCGTTTGCGGACGGCGTTAATCGTCCGAGTGGTTATAGTAGAGGTTATATTAAATGGGACTAAACACCGAAGAACGGCAAGGTGTCGTTTACTTTACAGGTTACGAAGTCGAGCATACTATTTGTTATGGTATGTTTACATTGTTTGTGGTAGGTACTCCTCCGATCGAAGAAATTCTTACAAAAGCCGAAGAAAGCAAAGTAAAACATATCTACTTTGGTACTAGTCAAAGTTTTAATCCTAAAGGAATTACATTCCAAGAATATCGAGCATGGGACGATGTTATTATTCCTTGTTTAAAGAAAGATTACTGGGTGACTCTAGACTTTGATGTCAGTCATTCTGAAGGTGTACTTGAATCTGGATATAGTGAATATCCAAGATTTGTACCAATGATTAGTGTTAAGCTACCTTACATTAATCAATTTAACTATAACGCCACACTTAAATTGGATGATCGCACTTGGGGTGCGACTAATCCCGGTGTGTGGACTCATCAACTACACGATCTAATGAGTAAAGACAAATATACTTATTGGGATCAATATACACAAGATACTCCAACATGATTATCAAACAAGACATTCGACCAAACAAAATGATCTGGGTTACTTTCCAAAAAGAAGGTATCCATTGCTATCCGGCAGCCGCGACAGATCCTAAACTAGCAACAGGAGACATGTATGACGTGTCGTTTCTTGGTACTCCTCATCGTCACATCTTTCATTTCAGGGTGTGGCTTAGTGTGCAACACAATGACAGGGACGTCGAGTTTATCCAATTCAAGCGATGGCTCGAGTCGCTGTATAATGGTCAAGATTCCGTTTTGAAACTTGATTATAAAAGTTGCGAGATGATGTCAGATGATTTACATGACACAATCTCAGCAAAGTATCCAGATCGAGAGATCTGGATTGAGGTCTCCGAAGACGGAGAAAATGGTTCATTTATCAAATATTAATATAAAAAGAGGCTACTATGGCTAAAAACTACAACGACATTAGTTATTTCGAAACTCGTCCGGATGTTGTTAGAATTTTCGAGGATCTAGAGGCATTCCTTGATTGGTGTAAAATGGAGGGTGCTCCGTTCGACGAAGCACATTTGTATAATAGGGAAAGTTGGCAGTGGCGTAACTTTGATAAAACTCGTCGTCCTAAGAAACCTTATACAGGCGAACGTAAACCTTACTTAGGTAAAAATCCGAGATACAATAATGAACGTATTTCTAATTGATCTCGAAGCAGTAGAAACTAGGTACACGGGGCAGTGGAAGTCCCATGTACCTAGTCTATTACGAAAGGCAGGACACAATGTTCAAATTATTTCTGGCCCTACGGATATTCCTTCAGCCACTACTCCTGGTGCTTTCCTTAATTTTGGTGGTACCAATATCTATAAGTCTAGTCAAGTGGAACAAATGGGGCGTTTATTTTGCTCCGGATCAGTTCAGCCAGGTGATCATTTTATTTTTACTGATGCTTGGCATCCTGGTATCATAAACTTAAAGTATATGAGCGAACTACTGGGTATTCCAGTGGTCACACATGGCTTATGGCATGCTGGCAGTTATGATCCTCAAGACTTCTTAGGGCGTCTTGTTGGAGCTAAACCTTGGGTGCGCCATGCCGAGCAAAGTTTCTATCATGCTTTTGATCATAATTACTTTGCTACCAAATTTCATATGGAGCTATTCTTTAGAGAATTACTCAACGGAGGATTTCAAAATGAAAATCCTTGGTATGAAGAAGATTTAATCGAAGTATTAAACAGTAAATTTCCTAAGATGCAACAAACAGGTTGGCCTATGGAGTATATGCAAGACACATTGCAACCATATACAGGAATGATTAAACGTGATTTAATTCTTTTCCCGCATCGAATCGCGCCTGAGAAACAAGTTGAAATTTTTCGAGATCTTGCTATACACTTACCGCAGTATGAATTTGTAGTGTGTCAGGACCAACAGCTAACAAAAGATGAATATCATACCTTGTTAAGCCAAGCAAAGATGGTGTTTAGTGCCAACTTACAAGAAACATTAGGTATTAGTTGCTATGAAGGTGCGGTAGTTGATGCTATTCCTATGGTCCCGGATCGACTAAGTTATACAGAAATGTATTACGATGGATTTAAATACCCTAGTAAGTGGACTGAAAGTTTTGATGCCTATACAGTTTACAGAGCAGATTTATGTCGTAAAATAATGGAACATATGGATAATTACACAACAAGGATTCATATGGTCCAAAAACAAGCAAAGGATCTACATGACCAATTCTTCAGTGCCGTCGGATTACTCGATAACATCAAGTGATACTATTCAAATTTCTTCACTCGATACCATAACGCTAACGGCATACCCAAGTACTTCTGGAATAACAGGATACAATCCTAATACAGGATATTCAGGCTATTCCGGAGGTACTGTAACTATAAACACAGGTAGTGTGGGTAGCAGTTATAGTACTATTTCACCGTTAACTACTAGTCAGCTTAATACAATTACAGCAGGATCTGGCTTAAACGGAACAGATTATTCTACGTTCACATTCAACACTCCCGAAGATTGGGTTAATCAATTTCCGGATTGGAATCGAGTACAAAAAATGTGTAAAGAATATCCAGGATTACAAATAGCATTTGAAAAGTTTAAAACAACTTATAAACTTGTGAAAGACCACTATGATACTCCAGAAGATCAAAGACCACGTCCTTAACTGGCTGGAACTACACGACCGTAAACGTATTATTATGGATCGTACGGAAAACGAACCATATCTTGAACGTTACTATATTTTCTTCAAAGAACGTGTAACATTTCCATATAATGTATTTTTACACAAATTCTTAAAGTCAGATCCAGACGATGTACACGATCATCCTTGGAATTATTTTACTATTATCCTGAAGGGCGGTTATTGGGAATGGATTCCAGTATTTGATTCATTAGGTAATAAATTTACCGAATATCGAGTATGGCGTGGTCCAGGTAGTTTTAGATTCGGTAAGTCTACAAACTATCATCGTGTTGAATTAGAACCCGGTGTAACAGCGTGGACGTTATTCTTTGTAGGACCTAAAAAAAGAGAGTGGGGTTTTCTTGTTAAGAACAAATGGATACACTACGAACAATATTTGACAGACAGAAAAAATGGCATACTATCCAACAACTAATACTAGTACTGTTCCATACGGAACAGGAAATAACGGACAATTTTTAACTACAGGAACTAACGGAACTAATTGGGTTACTAATACTACCGCTGGCTATCCGAATGAAGTCTTAAAGATTAATCAAACCAATCCGCCTACATTAGATGTAAAAGGTAATTTAGTTATTAATGGTAGAGACTTAGAAGAACGGCTAAACACAATCGAAAAAGTCTTGAATATTCCTGAAAGAGATGTTAAACTAGAAACTAAACATCCTAAGCTCAAAGAACTGTACGATCAGTACATAAATGCTTTGGGCAAGTATAGAACATTCGAAGCAATAAAAGGAGATAATAATGGAACTACATGAATCGGTTAGAGATACTTATAAAGAAATGGTTATTAAAGAAGACGAAGGATTTCGACTTGTTTTAAAAAAACACGAAGTACTTAGTCCCAAAGGGCTGTTTAGCATTGACATGGTTCAACAATCATTTAAAGATGGTAAATTACTAAACATTAATACTTACAATTTTTTCATGACTAAAGAAGAAATGCAATCACTAGCTTATGGTTTAACTGCATGAAGAAAGTTTATTACACTTGGAAACAAGTAGAAGGTGCAGTATTAGAAATTGCCAGGCAAATGAATAATCATAACTGGCGACCAGACTATATTGTAGGTATTACTAGAGGCGGGCTTGTTCCTGCTAATCTGCTTAGTCAATATACTGGCATTAAAATGAACAGTCTAGATATTAGTCTCCGTGATGGCGGTGATTGTGTCAGTAATTGCAGCATGGCAGAAGATGCCTTTGAAGGCAAACGGATTCTTATTGTTGACGATATTAACGACCAAGGCTCAACTGTAAATTGGATTAAAAAAGATTGGCAGTCTAGTGCATTTCCTAACGATTTGAAATGGAATTCTGTCTGGGGAGATTCTGTTCGCTTTGCAGTATTAACACACAATTTTAGCAGTCAATTTAAAGATCCAGATTATTATGTTTGGACAGTAAACAAGGCAGAAGAAGACTGCTGGTTAGTATATCCGTGGGAGGATTTTTGGTTATGACATCTGCATTATTAAAACTGGTAGTAGGCATTATATTCATTGTAATTGCCGTTATATTTGGACCTATCGTAGGTATATGGAGTTTGAATACGTTGTTTCCAGTATTAAACATTCCGTTTACTTGGCAAACTTGGTTAGCATTCAATTGTTTATTTGGCGGTAGCATTGCTACAAGGTTTAAAAAATGACGTTAAGTACTAAAGATCTTAAAGAAAAGATTGTCAAAGTTGAACAAGATTTACAAAATCTTGCAGAACAGGGCGGAAATATTCAGGCTGTCTCAACACTGGCTAGCTATAAAGAATATTTAGAAGATGAGCTTCGCATACTTGAACAAGCAGAAAGACATGGAAATCGTTAATTCTGTTTACGAAATTCGTATAGACTGGAAACTAAGTCAAGATACAAATAAATGGTGGAATGCCGTATGTGCTGATATAATGGAAGTGTTTGGATTGCCTGGAGAACGTTATACTAGCCATCCATATCATGATTGTATGTTGTTTCGTTTTAAATCAAAAAAGGACTATCATCTATGCAAAATTCTAGTTTCAGACAAAATTTAGATTTCGTTCTAGCACTATTAATTTCCATCGGGGCATTTGTATTTGTAATTTGGTGGAATATAGAAAATCCGCACTTGACTGTCAGATATGATTGTTCAATTGCTGAAATAAGTCCAGATTATCCCATTGCTGTTAAAGAAGGTTGTCGAAAACTTCGAGCAGAAAATATATTGCAAAAACCTAAATAAACCTATATAATATAAACATAGGAGTAATAATGACCACGTTTACAACAGAAGATTTACAAAATGTTCTTGCTGGCGCAGAACAGCAAAGTGACGATGATAAGAATTATAAAGAAGCTAATCTAGCAGATGTGCTACGTTTTAAAATGAAACGTGATAACAAACGTTTTTGGGCTGGAGATAATATCAGCGAATACGTTAGCGAAGAAAACAAAGCAATTCTAATCAAAGAAGCTACACTAGCTTTTGAAAAAGTGTTAGACACTCTCTTAATTGATAGAGAAACAGATCCAAACTCGCATGGTACTGCGAAGCGTCTTGCTAAAATGTACTTTAATGAAATAATGAGTGGAAGATATGACCCGGCACCAGACGCAACAGCATTTCCAAATGATTCGGCGGACCGTTATGAAGGTATGCTTGTTGTACGTAGCGAGCTTCGCAGTATGTGTAGCCATCATCACCAACCCGTATCTGGTGTTGCTTATATTGGCATTATTGCTGCCCAAAAGCTCATTGGACTTAGCAAGTACACACGCATTGCCCAATGGTGTGCCAGACGTGGTACTCTCCAGGAGGAACTTTGTAATGACATTGCTAGGGAAATCCAAAAAGCTACAGGGGCACAGGACTTAGGTGTGTATATTCAAATGATACACGGTTGCTGTGAGAATCGAGGCATTATGGCGAAAAGTTCGTTGACGCAGACTACAGTATTGCGTGGAGCATTTAAAGACGACATGGGTACAAAGAAAGAATTCTTTGACAATATTAAAATGCAACAAGAGTACGCTTCAAAATGACCACAGCTAAAGACCTAACAGATCAATTGATTAATCGTGCTAAAAATTTAAAAGAGTTTGTAGTTGAACGAGATATGCGTGATTTGCCAGCAGGTATAGTTAAATTTAATGTACAACATACCGCAGGCGGCCCTGTTCGTATTTTCGTACCAGCACTTACACAGCAAGAAGCAGAACAAATGGTCGATGAGTGGTTTGAAGAAGATAACAAATGATTAAAAAAGTATTTGCAAGGATACTAAGTGAAATGTTATACTACTTAGGACATTGGATTAGTTTTCCGATGCATTGGTTTGACTGGGCATGGTTATATCCTGTTTATAATAAACTAATGATTTGGAGTAGTGACATACAAGATTGGGCAGGAAATAATAAACCGTGGGTAAAAGTAAATGAGCAAGATTAAGATAGCAGAATTATTTTATAGTGTACAAGGCGAAGGACGCTATATGGGCGTTCCTAGTGTGTTCCTGCGCACATTTGGTTGTAATTTTAAATGTGCTGGTTTTGGCATGCCACGTGGAGAATTAAGTACGGAAGCAGAAGATATTGCTAGTGTAGTACATTTATACAACACGTATGAAGATTTGCCACTAGTGTCAACAGGTTGCGATAGCTATGCCAGTTGGCATCCTGACTTTAAGGATCTAAGTCCAATGCTTACAAGCGATGCTATCGCAGATCGTATTATGGAAATTATTCCACACGGAGAATGGCAAGACGAGCATTTGGTAATTACAGGTGGTGAACCATTGTTGGGTTGGCAACGAGCTTATCCAGACTTGCTGGATCATCCCAAGATGGAAGGATTAACAGAGATTACATTTGAAACAAATGGCACTCAACAATTAACTCCTGAGTTTAGAGAATACTTACATAACTGGAACAAAGTAGGTCGTGAAATTACATTTAGTGTAAGTGCTAAATTGCCAGCAAGTGGTGAAAAGTGGGAAGATGCAATTAAGCCAGAAATTGTATGTACATACGAAGAAGTCGGTACAGCATATTTGAAATTAGTAGTAGCAACAGAACAGGATATTAAAGATGCAGAACAAGCAGTTGACGAATTTAGAAAAGCGGGCTTTACAGGTCACATATACCTTATGCCTGTTGGCGGTGTTGAGTCTGTGTACAATCTCAATGCTAAGTC
>Ga0007819_1000244_pt1 | contig 18751 bp, 9 predicted proteins | sample CryBogCBE07Jul09_FD_71203 | JGI IMG/M metagenome (GOLD analysis project Ga0007819, IMG submission 71203) | Freshwater microbial communities from Crystal Bog, Wisconsin, USA - CBE07Jul09 | ecosystem: Environmental > Aquatic > Freshwater > Lake | place: Crystal Bog, Wisconsin, USA | collected... | reverse complement strand
TCCGCAACAAATTAAAGTATTGCAGGCATACTGACAAATGCCGGTACAGGGATTACAACCTATACCATGCCAACACCCAGTGCATCCACCAGAACCGCCTACTGCACAAGCAATAGTTGAACCTGCTGAATTTGTTACAAAACTAGGAAATCCGCATGTTCCGCAACAACCACAGGAACAACATCCTGAACCAGCTGAACAGACATTATAGTAAGGGCAAATACTTCCGCTAACTGTTTTTTTGACATAAAACCCAGGGTTCGGTGAACGATAATTGCCCTGACAACAGCATCCACCACCACCATCTCCGCCAGCACCCCACAGTTCAAATGTTATATATGTGGTACAGCTATTTGGTTTGAAGCAACAGCAAGCACCACCATTTTGGACTCCGTCATCGTTATGACCACTAGTCATCACAGCTATTTGATTAAATCGATAGGTAGCAGCCGCGGTTGTTGGATTTTGAATTATTAAACCTGACAGACTAGATGTTGCCATATTAATGTCCGCCTAATAACCAACCATATGCACTGGAATAGATTAGTGTAACAGCACAATAATTAACGTTTAATGTTAAATTACCATTGTTATTGGCAATGTAAGCAGCACCATTTTGAGCAACTGTGCAATTGCTTGAACCAAACGCCCCAGTAGCATCAATTATTTGAACTGTATCTCCGTCTAAGCTAGTCGAAGTTGCCGGCAATGTAATTGTTTGCCCGCCAGCTGTACAAATAATTCTGTCGTTTGGTAGTGCAGTATATGCGACACCGGCATTATAACGAATAACCGATCCAGCTGTTCCTGTTGTTGTAATATATCGTCCCATATCTTTATTCCTTTATGACTGTATTTATGTCGTTGATGTTTCAATTCCGTATACTACAGCATTGATACCAGTAATGCTACCCCTAAAAAGTAAGCTATAACCAGCATTAACCACAATTCCAGTTCGTTCCAACACTCCATGTGGTAGTAATTCTGTTTCATACTCTAAAAATTCACCTGTAGCAATTGTCGAACTGCTGGCGCACAGCCCTAATCTAACAGTTGAATCTGAATTTGTCCTATTAACAATACTTACACTGGCTACTGTAAAAGTCCCTGCCGGAGCTGTGTAAAGCAAAGTATCCGTTGCTGCTGAGCCAAGATCTACTGCTCCTAATCTTCCTGTTGCCATATTTTATCTCCGTTTTAAGTTGTTGAAGTTTCAATTCCGTAAGCTACAAAATTTACCAGCAATGCGCTAGATCTAACCAATATAGAATATCCAGCGTTTATCACAAGTCCAGTGCGCTCTAACACTCCATGCGATAAAATTTCTGTTTCATATTCTATGTATTCATTTGAAGCCATTGTACTAGAACTTGTGCTGATAGCCATACGAATGGTCACAGGACTATTACTTCTATTTGCTACGCTAACAGTGGCCACTGTAAAATACCCAGCAGGTGCTGTATACAGTAGTGTATCTGTTGCTGCTACTGGAATATCTACAATGCCTAATCTTCCTGTTGCCATATTTTATCTCCGTTAATTTAATAATAAAAAGTTCATAGCTAGCGGACTTCCATCAATGCCGCCTACAAAATACATTTTGTTTGCTACTTTAATTTGCCCGCCTGTTGTGGTGCTAATAGTGTTGCCTGCAACATAAATTATACCAGCTGTTAGTGTATTTACAATCAAAGTGCCACCACCACCACCAATTTGGCTTGTAATATATGATTTAATAGCTTTTTGAGTTGGTAAAATGTTGTCACTATTTGCTGTAAAGTAAGGATCGGTAGAAAAACTGCTAATCGTAGCACTATTTGTACCTAAACTTACTGAACCAATTGTTAAACTGTTTAATCCAGATACATTAAATGCACTAGCATTTAGGGTAGTAACACCTGTAGCCTGTTGTACACTAAACAAATTACCTACATTAAAATTACCGTCTTGGTCAGTACTTGTAAAGAATGTACGACCACCATTATTGCTTACAGTTTGATAATTGCTGTCAGGATTAATTAACGGTATTCCTGGATAATTAGTATTAGAAAAATTACCAGTTCCAACATTTAAGAAATCATGTCCTGTTAATCGAACTTGGCTATATTTTAATCTAATTGAAATAGCAGCTCCATTGATAGGAGCATTACTAGTTGTTAGACTTGGATTAATCTGGAAAGTTGCTGTGTAAGGATAAAGGCCACCACCTGTGCCAACTAAATTGTTAATCTGCACTAGTTTGTATACTGTGCTATTGTTGGCAAATATTACATTGGATCCTGCTGTAGGAACTGTATAAATTCCAGACACATTTACAATAGTAGATGGTTGATAGATATCAGCATAACCATTTGTAGTAACGCTTGCACTTGCTGTAGCATAGCTAGTGCCTCTATTAGTATAAGTTGGATTTGCTATGGCCCCAGTACCAGTTCTTACAGTCCATGTTGCTGAAACAGTTTGATTTGGATCCGTTATAGTCATAGTAGGAGCGCTAGCATATCCGCTACCTGGTTCCCAAACTCTAAATGATGTTATAGTAGTAGAAGCTACTGCAGCTCTAGCTTGTGCTGTACAACCAGTAGTTATACTTGCAAAACTAGTGCTGTTGTATGGTAAAGTAACCCATAAAGGTACACTATTAGGATTGCCAAATGCCAATACATTATTTCCGCCGACACTTAGTGGCATTGTTCTTGTTGTCCACAACAATCCATCTTCTGATGTGGCTCCTACAGTAGTTGTATCGGCAGATGTTGCAAAGAATAAACCTTGACCGTAACGAACACGAGTCCAATTTTGAACTGTTGGTAAAGGAAATACGCTAGCATACCATGTTATGCCATCAAAACTATAAGCTGTTGTAGTAGATTCACTTGCTACAGCTACAAATTTACCCTTACCAAATGTTACACTGTTCCATGCTAAAGCGCTTGGCAATCCATTGCTTGCTGTCCATACTGATGCATTAGTAGAAGTACTGTATGCGCTGCTGGTAGTGCCTGTTGCTATGGCTACCCATGTGCCATTTCCATATGCAATACTGGTCCAATTTAAACTAGATGGTAGGCCACCAGAACTAGATGACCAGCTAGAACTAGGATTATTACTGTAAACTAAATTAGTTCCGCCATATTGAATGGCTGCAAAATAACCATTTCCGTATGCAACACTTGACCAATTTACACTAGCCCCAAGGGTACTGCCAGCACTCCATGTTACTCCGCCATTTGTACTGACTGCAGAATTATTAGATCCATTTTGTACAGCTACCCATGTAGTCGTTCCGCTAATTACTCCAGATGCAATACTGGTCCAATTACTGGCTGCAGGCAAAGCGCCTCCAGCTGTCCATGTAGTACCATTAGTACTATATTGAGAAGTTGTTGCACCAGTTGCTATAGCAACATAATTACCGCCTTGACCTTGTCCAGTATAGGTAAAATTATTAATAACACCACTATTTGTAGTTGTTGTTGTATTAGTAACAGTAATTGTGATATTATTAGTGCTAGTGCCTCCTAAACTTGTACCTGCTAAAGTCAATGTATCGCCAATTACATAATTTTGGCCACCGCTTACTAAAGTTACAACATAAGCAATACCTGTTCTTACTACAGAAAATGTAGCTAGTGTACCAGTGCCACCTGTTGCGCTCACCGAACTATAAGTAGCATTTATATCGCCATATGCACAATCGATCCATGCAGCACTGGTTTGTGTACCAGTAACAGTAGTAAACCCTGGACCAGTTAATAAACATCGAGGTTCGATGATATAAGTTGTAGTCGTATCTAAATTACTTGATATAGCAGTTCCTGGAAGAACATGGTCAAAGCCTGCTGCATATAATCCAATTGATACCGAACCGGTGCTGGTTACTGTAAGAGCGCTTGTAGCAGTATTAGTCGATCCCACACTGAGTATAGTGCTATTTGGCACCACTGCCATAGCATAGTATAATGTGGCAGGTGCTAAATTTGATCCTACAGTTGCTGCTAGATAGATAGGCATTCCGTTATAGATGCCAGCTGTACTACCTACAGTAAGTGTATTTTGTGTACCAGTTATTGTAGCACTTGACTGTGTTTGACTAACACTGATTGTATAATTTGAAGTACTAGTTGGTGTTCCTGATCCGCCTTGATTCAAACCATAAGTACCTAAACCGCCAGCTGTATAAAAACTAGTAGAGCCTGAAACGGCTCCAACTAGATTCTGACTTATAGTGATTACGCCTGTATATATGTTAATTGCTGTCACATAAGTAGCGGCTGGCAGTCCAGAGATAGGAAGAATAAATTGTCCTGTCGAAACAGTATATAATGATCCAACTGTAAAACTGGTTAAAGTCAAAGTATTTTGTCCGTTTGTGCCAGTTACTGTGCAAGTTGCTAAAGCAGTAGATCCTGTAGCATTTATCTGTCCAGTAATGTAAGTTCCAGCTGTTACACTACCACCCACTAGCAATCCGCCAATTGCAAGATTGCTTGCGGATACTGATGCTGATAACAATGTGCTCGATATGTTAGTTACAGTACCAGCAGTTGGAGTAGATCCCCCAGTAACTGTGTAGGTAATGCTAGTTTGACTAACTATACTTTTCACTAACACACTTGTTGGACTTCCGCCATACAGTGTACCAGAACCTGTAGTAGCAGTTAGTGGCATACCAACAATAAAACTACTAGTTGAACTCATGCCAGTGATTGTTGCTGTCCAAGGACCTGTACCGGTTATAGACCCTATAGTACCAGTGGTGCTCAGTGTTGTACTAGCTAAAGCTGAAGTACCAATTGATCCTGTTGTAATAGCTGTAATGTATGTTCCTGCTGTAATTGCACCTGTGCTGGTTAAAATCATGCCAACATTGAATGTGTTAGTAATTGTACCAGTAGGAACAAAAGCGCCTGGAATATTTGGAATTCCTACTGCTAACAAAACACCAGTTGCACTGGCTGTGCCATTAGTTGTTGCTGTAATAGTTTGTGTACCAAAACTTTCTTTAGCTAATAATGCAAGTTTACTACCATTGTTATAATTTGCTATAAAGCCATATTGTCCCACACCAGTTCCACCTGTAAGATACAGTCGTAAACCTAAATATGCACTACTAACATTTAAGTCAGTGGCCGCAATTGTAAACTGAGCGTTTGTACCATTTTGTCCAGTATTTGCAGCCGTCATGTAATTCAAGCCACCTGTCAACCATCGAGTCTCAAATACAGCATTGTCACGAAATTCATTAGCTACCGTAGTGGCACCATAACCGGTGCTACTGGCAAAAGCAAATGTTCCTGAATTGGCTTGACTACCTGCAGTTGCAAATTCTACTCGATAAATTTTGTTTAAAGCATCAGTGACCACGTTGGAAATAATAGGGCCAGTGTATCTGTTGTTAACTTGAGCTGTAATTGGTATTTCAGTTGCATCGTACCCTTCTGCAACTACTCCATAACTACCGTATGAGCTATTTCCATTTGTAGCTCGGATTTTACCACCAGCTTCTGCTAGATAACCGATTTGATTATAATAACTGAATACACTAACACATTCGGTCAGTGACCCTGGTCCGTAGCACCATACACCGATACCATCACTTAATACTTGTGTAAAGTCATTACAGACAATACTATGATTACCGCCCTGATGTAGTGTTCCATCAATTTTTAATCCGACACATCCTGTTCCAAAAGTTGTTACATTTTGAACATACGGACTTTTTCTAATAATCCATGCACTGGTATCTTGAGGACCTGTACCAGGGTCTAGACTAACATATGCTCCTGCAGTTGGTCGGCTTGTACCATAACTTGCAGAGTAAGCAGTGCCAGTTAGGCTGGCTGTTGATAATGTAATATATTTTCCTGAAAGTGCATTATCATACGAGCTAGACAATGTTAAAGTAGTTACAGTTAAAACTTGCCCAACATAATAAGTTGTAGCAGAAATACCGCCTCCACCTGTACCAGTAACTGTAAATGTATTTCCTACAGCTAAACCAGTTGTACTAGTAATTGTGGCCACACCGCCTGTACCGGATGTACCAAAAGTTCCTACTGCTGTTGCTGTAATATTTCCAGTAGCTGTCACTAATGGTATGCCTACTTTTCCAGTTAAACCGTACAAAGTCATATTTCTTATGCCTGAACCGTTTCTGGTATAGAACATATTGCCTGATACATACCCTGCTGTAATTGTTAAACTAGAACCAGTTAGAATATTCATCGAAGGAGTTGTAGAATAAATGCTGTAAGTTCCAGTTAAACCAGGAATAAAGAAATATGCAGTGGTAGAAAATCCGGTAAAAGAATTGGTTAATTCATTACTAAGTGTCACTGTAGTTCCGTTGACAGCTGTAACAAATGTATTAGCAGGAATACCAGAAATAGCTGAACCATTTCCTGATATAAAATAACCTGGTTGAATATTAGAATTAGCTGAACTTAAAGTTATATTGTAAGATCCACTAGTACCATTAAATGTTTGACTTGTATTGCTGCTACCACTGGCGCCAGTCAGCTGAGATGTAATTTGAATAGGAGCAGTTATTATACCACCGCTGATAAAAGATCCTACTAAAAATTGTCCATAAGCTGTAAATGTCGTGCTTGTAGGGCTTGAAGTTGTAAAACTTATGTAAGAACCTGCCAACGCATTAGCATATGTGCTAGATAGTGTTAATGTGGTAGCTGTCAGCAATTGACCTACCCAGTAAACACCAGCAGAAAGGCCGCCGCCACCAGTGCCAGTTACAACAAATACATGTCCTGTATTCAGTCCTGCAGTAGTGGCTACAGTAACTACGCCACCAGAACTAGTGGTTCCATATGCGCCTGAAGTAGTTGCTGAAATAGTTTGACTTGTTAAAATATTATCAATACTGGTAATAGTCAGAGTAGTGTTGCTAATTGCCGCTCCTCCGGTAGATGATCCTGCTGTAGAGAAAGGTTGTACAACAACTCCTCTAAGTTCATCGCCGACTAACGCAGTATTTTCTGGCACTGTAATTGGTAAAATTTCATTATAGGTGCCATTTTTAATAAAGATTGTACTAGTGACTCCTGAATTTGGTGCTGGAATCGCTGTTGTGCTTTGATTTGTTAGTGCTGTAGTAATTATAGACATTAACGAACTGACTAAAGTTGATGCGCCAGTTTCAGCTGTGTAATTTGCATCAATAACTTGGCTAATTACAGAACCTGCTATAGTTCCTCCACTACTATAAGTTGCTGTATTTGAACTGGCAACCACCACACTGGTCTGACTTAGAGCAATAACTTTATAACTGCCATTATAACTACTAGGACTTACGCCTGAAACAGTTATGGTTTCGCCAATTACAAATGGACTGTTTGTTTGTGAGGCAAATGTATAAGTTACTTCACCGTTGAGCCCGCTTGCACCAGTTATACCTAAGCTAGTTACTCCACCGCTACCGCCTGATGTGTTCTGATATATGGTTCCCGGAGCTGTATTTGCCAAAACATTGCTTGTTAACAAACTTGATAGTTTTGATAATGCCGCTATATAGAAGGATACTTGAGCTGCTATGTTTGCATTATAGTAGATATTTGTGCTGCCTTGTTGGAAAAATGCTAGCGCGGCAGCTACAGTCTGACTATTACCGCCTCTAGAAATATCATATATTAAAGAATCTACAATGTATCCGGCATCTCTTTGAGTCTTATATTGATCATATGCAGACGATGGATTAAAAGGAGATACACTATTAGTTTTTTCGTAGATCATCCAATTATACATTTCTGCTACAGCCCAATTTTTGTTTTTGGTCAATAGGTAAGTTGCATTAGGATTTTGTAAGCCGTTAAACACCTGTTTAGCAGCATAAGCAATTGTTTTCCAAGGGCGATCTAATGTAGTACCATAACTAGGAGCAGGGCTATCCACTCCATTTGTATTACTAACATAATATACATTATTGATTAAGCCAAAATATCCCCAGCTAGGTAAGCCTGATGAGTTAACTTTTAAAACTTGCCCTGTTGCGCCAATCGGTAAACGAGTTGCACCTCCTGGGCCAAAATATGCTATATCACCTTGCGTGGTTAAAATACTAGTACTGGCTCCTGCAGCAATTAAGTTCCAATATGTGCCTGTTAAGTCATTTGCAGGACTATTACCTGATGCACCAGTGTGTGCTAAAATACAAATATAACTATTTGGTCCATATACGGTAATATCACCAGCAACATATAACGTTCCTGACGCCCAGGTTACTGCAAATCCACTAGTAGTAAAAGCAGATATAGCTCCAGTTGAAACAGTACTAACCGTGATGGTAATATCATTAAATGGACTAATGCCTCCTAGGCTAGATCCTAAAATTTTAATTACATCTCCAGCTGTATAATTAGATCCGCTGGAAGTTTTTGTTACATTATAAACTGTACCTGAGGTTGTTACTGAGAACACAGCTCCTGCTGCAGATCCGTTAGTCACTGAAACATTTGTCGTACTCAAAGAACTAAATGATAGCCCTGGAGCATTAAAGCGAATACCGCTGTTTAATCTACTCCAATAGGTATTATTTGGAGGTCGATTACCAGTGCTAGAAGTGTGATCTACTAGCGCAACATAAGTATATCCGCCATTTCTAACAACATTACCTACTTGATAACTTTGACTAGCTGACCAATCGCCTATTAATTTAAATCCAGTTGTAAACAACATCCAATTATTACTTGATATACTTCCAAATACAGATGCTGATCCTAGAGGACCGTTTTCAATCAAGTATTGAATAGATGTACCTGTTGGTGTACCTGTAACTACATACTGTCCGTTATATGTAGAAGGTGTCATGCCTGTAACAGTTATAGTTTGTCCACTTTGAAAACTAGTACCGCCACTAGAAACGGTCAAAGTTACAACACTTGCAGTGCTAGTAGCACCAGTTATAGTCAATGTTGTTGGGCTAGCAGCATCAGTTGACGGAGTAACTCCAGTATTGACACTGCCAGCTATATAGGTATAACCACCGTAAGCTACGATATCGCCTACGGCATAAGTGGTAGAATTATTCCATGTGTTAAAATAAGTTAAACCTTCTACAAATCTTGACCAGTTACTTGCAACAAATGTGCTATAACTAGTATGTGGATTTATACAAATAAAAGTATCACCACCATATACCACAACATCATTTATTTTGTATCTTACGCTGGCACTGTTCCAATTGCCGAGATAGTTAAATCCTTTATGGAAATAGTCCCATTTAGATTGATCGTTTTCTAATCCTAATGTGGCAGTACTGGCGCTAATATGTGCTGTATTACAAACATAGACCAAACCACCATAAGTTACTACATCATTTATTTTATAATGTGTTGTTGGTAACCAAGCTGTTTGCCAATTAAATCCATCTGTAAATACAGTCCATTTAGATTGATCAGCTTCTAAACCAAGTAGGCTATTACTAACAACTGAACCAGTAGTACCGGTATAATTGCCTACTAGGCTATAACTTACTGTGGTGTTTGTAACTGCAGTAATAGTATATGAGCCATTAAATTGAGTAGTTGCAAAGCCTGATACTGTAATAGTCGATCCTACGGCGTAAGGAATTGCTGACTGAGCTGAAGCAAATGTTAAAGTCGCAGTTCCGGATCCGGCATTAGTAGTTGCTGAACTAATTGACAAAGTTTCTAATGTCGGTGTACTGGTATGTCCAGTATTACAAACATAAGTTTCAGCTCCATATTTAACAACATCACCGACTTTATATCTAGTATTATATCCCCACGCACCTGTGTAATTGAAACTGGCAGCAAAAACAGTCCAATTAGATTGGTCAGCTTCTAATCCTGCTGTTGTTTCAGGACTTGCACCTGAACTTGCGCTGGCATTACTAGTATGTGCTGTATTACAAATATACACATAACCATTGTACTTGACTAAATCATTTAAATTGTAAACAGTGTTTGTAGACCAGTTTCCAGTCCATGTCGAGCCATCGGCTACTTGGTTCCATTTAGAAGGTATTGCTGAAAAGTCAGTTCCGAATGCAGAAGAAGCTGTATGTCCTATAACACAAACATAAGTTTTTCCGCCATTTCTTACTACATCATCTTTAACATAAGCTGTACCAGTGGTCCAAGCGCCTTGCCATACAAATCGTAATCTTCCAAGTTTAAATTCTGCCATTTTAATATTCCTATGATATATTTATATTCTTAACCGGTAGCTCCGCCACCACCACCAAAGCTGTTTGCGAAGTATGACATTGCAAGCATATTACCGTCTGTTCCGGTAGGGACGCCATTACCTTGTCCTGTAAAATTTATTTTATTTAAAACTCTAATCTGAGTACCCGCAGTATTATAAATGACGGCTTGATTAATACCTTTGTTTCCAATGCCCACTAGGCCAGCAATTACTGTGCCAGCCGCGGCGTTAGCACCTCCAGTACTTACAGCTCTAGCAATATAGCTTTTAATCGCTCTTTGGGTTGGAATTATTGCATCACTGTTTGCTATAAAATAGCTGTCTGTTGAGAACTGAGTTATGATAACGGCATTTTGGCCAACAGATACACCTCCTAAACTCAATGCCGTTACTCCGCTTAAATTAAATAAACTAGCACTAATCGTAACGATACCAGTGGCTTGTTGAACTCCAAATAAATTACCAACTTTAAAATTACCATCTTGATCTGTAGACATAACAAATACACGACCAGCATTATTATATTGTATTTGCTGATTTTGTAAGGCATTTTGAATTGGAACATTGGGATAATTGGTATTATTAAAATTACCTGTACCAATGTATAAAAAATCATGTCCAGTTAAACGAACTTGACTATACTTCAAACGAATGGTTATAGTGGTTCCATGCAACGGAGTTTGAGCGTTGTCTAAATTTACACTTAATGTAAATTTATATGTTGTTCCTCCTAAAGGAACAATTGCTGTAATACTGTATTGAAAAACTATACCAGATATTACTAGATTAGCTCCCGGTGTAGGTTGAACCGTTATACCTTGTGCTATTAAAAATCCATCAGTACCTTGGTAGATATCTGCATAACCATTACCCGAAACTGTGACAACTGTGGTAGTTGTTTGATAATTTTGTCCTCTATTAACCCATGTAGGCTGACATAAAACTCCTTTGCCTAATCTACAGACAATATTAGCATTAGATCCTCCATTGATTAACACATTGGGATCAGTAATAGTAATTGAAGGCACACTGGTGTAACCAGAACCAGGATCCCATATTTTTACTAGGGTAATTGCACTGCCAGTGACTACAATTCTACCCATTGCAGTAGCACCTGCAGATATATTTAATCCTACACTAGAACCAGTAGTTGATACTGCTACCCAAGTAGGTGTCACATTTCCGCTGATAGCCGGATTTCCAAAAGCTAAACTAGTCCAATTTGCACTTGTCGATACAGATCGAGATACCCAATTAATTCCGTCTTGACTAGTAGCGGCAGAACTACTGCTGTAGGCTATGGTCATAAATAGTCCCTGCCCATAAGACACTGCTGTCCATTGAGCTGTACTTGGCAGCCCGTTAGATGCAGACCAAGTTATCCCGTCGAGACTATAGGCAGAATACAAAGAAGAACTGCTCACCGCTACAAATCTGTTATTGCCGTAGGTTACTCCTACCCAATTGGCTGTATTGGGTAGCGTAGTAGCTGTCCAAGTAACACCATTATTTGTACTGTAAGCAGCTGTATTAGATGTTCCGGTAGACACAGCAACAAATGTATTGGTTACTAAGCCGTATGCTACACTAGACCATTGTTGGCTGCTGGGTAAATTTCCTCCGCTTGTCCATGTGGTTCCATTGGTACTTACTGCGACAGAGTTTCCTGAACCTAAATATGCACTAGTTCCTATAGCAACAAAATAACCATTACCATAAGTTACACTATTCCATACCGCACTAACTGGTAGCACAGCTGACGACCAGGTTGATCCATTTGAACTGTAAGCAGCGGTTGTAGAGGCTCCGCCTAATCCTCCAGTAACTGCTACAAATAGATTTGGGACAGAACCATAAGCTAGTGAAGTATAAGTTCCAACTGGCAATATAGATCCTGGACTCCAAGCTATTCCGTTTGAACTGTAAGCACTTAATCCTGATCCGTCGATAGTTACAAATATTCCGTTACCGTATGCTGTACTAATCCATATACCGGCTGCTGGCAACACTGTTGAGTTTGGAACAAATGGAGGATTAGAAAATTGTGGTCTCGGTTCGATACTGTATTGAGTTGTAGAATCTAATAAAGATGCTATCGGATATCCCGGAATAACATGATCCCAACCTGCTACACCTGAACTTTCTGTAAAAACTGTTATAGTTTTACTAGTTGTATTATAAGCATTTATATATCCATATTGTCCAACACCAGTTCCACTAACAATTATAATACGCATGCCTTGATAGTTGGTAATAGTATTAGGATCATTCTGCGCAATTACAATTGTTGTTGTATTTCCGCCTTGAGCTTGATTTCCTGCTGTAATATATCCAGATCCGCCAAGCCCTGCGCTTGCTCCAGTAAGATGCGCTTCAAATATAGCATTATCTCTAAACTCTGATACTACAACCGATGCTCCAGTACCAGCGCCGCTAAATGCTATACTGGCATTTGTATAAGTTTCTCCACAATTACTAAATTCTAATAAAAGAATTTTATTCTGTGCTTGCCCAGCAAATGCAGAAACAACTTGTGCTGGGTAATACTCATTGTTAACTGTACCTGTCAGAGGAACTTCTAAAATATCATATCCTTCTGCAACACTACCATATGTTCCGTAAGAATTATTACCATTTGTCGCTCGAATTTTGCCACCTAATTCTGACAAATATCCTGCATGGTTGTAGTAGGTAAACACGCTAACACATTCAGTCAATGCGCCTGATCCAGTAGCCCATACACCGATACCATCACTTAACACTTGAGTAAAATCATTAGCAACAATAGATTTGTTTCCTCCAGCATGTAATGATCCATCAATTTTTAAACCCGCACAACCAGAACCAAATGTAGTTACATTCTGTACATAAGGGCTTTTTCGAAAAATCCATGCACTAGTATCTTGAGGTCCAAAACCTGGATCTAAACTCACATAAGCACCGGCAGTTGGTCTTCCTGTTAGATAAGTATTCAACGGACCTAATGAACCAGTTAAACCGCTGAGAGTCATATTCCTAATTCCGCTACCGTTTCGACAATAGAACATGTTCCCAGTAATATATCCTGCTGTCATCGAAATTGTACTGATTGTTTGACTTAAATTAACTGTATATAATCCTGCACCGCCACTTATTCCGCTTACAAAACTTGTGATTTGTGTTGGGTAATACATGGTAGAAGCTGATACCCACATCCCTATCACAATTGTGCCAGTTACTGGTCCTGTAACAGTTAAAGTGCTTCCGCTTATGCTTCCTGTAAAAGTAGCAGAAGTCTGTGAAGGCTGTACTATAGTGCCTCTTAACTCATCACCGACAAGAGCTGTATTTTCTGGAACTATTATTGGTATTATTTCATTGTAAGTACCATCTTTAATATTGATAGTGCTAGTTACTCCTGTGTTAGTAGGAGGAAGCGATGCTGTACTTTGATTAGTCAATGCTGTAATAATTATATTCATTAAGGAACTTACTACCACAGTTGCACCATTTTCAGCTGGCCTCGTTCCGTCTATATTTTGAACTAGTGCAGATCCAACTATCGATCCTCCACTATTGTATGCAGCTGTGGCTGTTGAAGAAAAACTTACGCTGGTAGGACTAACTGAAGTTACAGTAAATGTGCCATTATATACGGTTGGACTTATACTAGAAATCAAAATACTTTCACCTATGGTAAAAGGAATATTTGTTTGAGTACCAAAAGTTAATGTAGCTGTGGAACCATTTCCGCTAGCGCCAGTAACTGTAACAGAATAAGCGCTTGTTAAACCAGTTAATGCTTGATAACTATAAGTCGGAGCTGTGTTAGTTATAGCATTCTGCATAAGATTTGCCAGTTCTGATAAAGAAGCTGTAAAAAATTGAATTTCGCTAGCAATATTTGTTGTTAAAAAAGTATTTGTTCCTGGAATAAAAAAAGATAAAGCAGACGCCACAGTCTGACTATTACCTCCTCTAGTTATATCATAGATTATACTGTCAATTATATATTCAGCATCTCGCTGAGTCTTGTATTGATCATAAGATGATGTTGGGCTAAACGGACTGATGCTGTTAGTTTTTTCGTAAACCATCCAATTGTACATTTCAGCAATCATCCATTGCTTATTAGAACTCAAGAGATAAGCTGTATTTTGATAATAAGCACCATTTTGAACATAGTTGCATGCATAGGCGACTGTAGCAAAAGGAGCATTTAATGTAAGACCATACCCTGGAGCATCAACACCTGTGGTAGCAGAAACATAGTATACATCGTTTACTTGACCAAAGGCTTGCCAATAAGGTTGTATGCCATTTGATTTTAATACATTTCCTACTGAACCTATTGGTACTGCTGTCTGTTTGGTAACTGTATTATAAGTTGTTATATCACCTAAGTTAGCCAATACTTCAAAATGATCACCTTGAACAAAAACATTCCAATAAGTTTGACTAATATCGGCAATAGGACTATTTCCGCCACCGCCCGATGTTGAAGTATGCTGAAGAATACATACATAACTGGTTGCTAAGTATGTTACTATGTCGCCTACATCATACTGAGTAGCTGGCGCCCAACGATTCTGCCACTGTGTTCCTGAAACAATCAAAGTCCATGCAGAATTAGGTGTTGTGTTTGGATCAAAAGCCGCACTGTCTGTTATAGCAACATATAAATTACCATGTCTTCTTACTACATCTCCAGGCTGATAACTAGAGGTATTATTCCATTCTCCTACAATCAAATAACCAATGGTCAGTAATGACCATGAAAGAGAACTGGTGCTAGGATCTTGATTTAGATTATTTGCAATAGCTACATAACTATTACCACCATAATCTACTACATCTCCTAAAACATAGTATATACTTCCATTCCAAGAATTTCTATATTCTTGTCCTGGCAAATATAACGACCATTTACCAATGTCAAACAGTGATCCAGATTGATGTCCTATTGTGGCTTGATATATATTAGCACCATATTTTACTGTATCATTTAGTTTATACCTGAAATTTGACGACCATAAGGATTTATACTCAGTACCGCTAATAACCACTTGCCAATTAGATCGATTTGCTTCAAGTCCGCCTGGAATGCCTGGTGGTGCAATGCTAGGATCGTTATTAGTAGATGCACTATTATGTGCAGTTAGACAACGATAAACTATACCTCCGTATCTAACTACATCGTTTACTCGATAATGTGTGTTCAAAGTCCAATCTGTAGTCCACTTATCTGAATAAATTACTACTTGCCAGTTGGCAATATCTGTTTCTAACAAGTTGCTACTAACATGTGCAGCGGTTGCACGATATATAGTTCCGCCATATTTTACTATATCATCTACTTTATATCTGTAACCAGTGGTCCATACACCAATCCAGTAATCATTAATTTCATAATAAGACCAATAGCTTTGATTGTATTCAAGCCCTAACTGAATCTGTCCAGAAATGGTTGCCGATACTGACGACGATGATCCTGTTGTACTATTGCTAACAGTTACACTAGATAAAGTACTAGCTGTAACTGCAAATGTTCCATTAAAACCTGAAGTTGAAAATCCTGCAACAGTTACGTTAGATCCTACTAGGAATGGAGTTATGCTTTGTGGCGTAAAATTGTAAGTAACTGAACCAGTAGTCGGAGAACTGGGCACACAAGAACTAAGTAATAAAGATAAGTTACTTGGTACACTCACATGAGGAGTATTACAAATATAAATTGTGCCGTTATAGCTGACAACATCTCCGGCATTATACAATGTGTTGTTTACCCACACACCTTGCCAACTATAACCATCGATCCATAATGTCCAATAAGGATTTGGCACATTAGGAGTTACATTGGTGTTAATTTGATTTAAATCTGTATAGAATCCAGTAATTATTTCTTGACCAGTTAATAAAGTTTGAGTTACAGCCGTACTAGTATGTCCTACTAGACAAACATAGGCTTTACCACCATAACGGACAATATCATCTTTGTTGTAAACTGTTGCGCCAGTCCAATTGCCTTTCCAAGTAAATCTAAGACGGTCTATTCTAAATTGAGTCATTGTCTGATACCTTTATGCTTGATTTGATGCTGGATATGAATAAGTTTGATTGATCCTAGCCACAAGTTCTCCTGCAGAATCTATATAATAATTAATACTTACTTCATCCCATCTGTATTGTTCGTAATTTAAATTTGGATAGACAATATTATGATAAACATCTCTGCCTTCGAAGAAATCTACTCCTTCATCTAGCAAAAGATAATTTTGTGTTTGATCACCTGCATTGTTTATAAATGCTGTATCTGTTGCGTAGATAGTATCAATTTTCTGAATATATAAATCACCGGCATCTGTTCTTCTTAAACCATAGAAAAATCTTGGCTTACTGCCAATAATTTGATTGGGATCTATTTGACCTACATATGCCATGTTATTCTCCTTAACTTATTTCTACCCAACTCATTACTAAATCTAATGTGTTTGGAATACTAGAAGTAATAAAAACATTATTACTATTTCCTAAAACTAATTTTTCACCGTTTGAAACTACTCGTAAACTTTGATAAGCAGGAATTGCTGCATTACTAATGTAGTAAGCTGTTGTACCTGCCAGTGTATCTTGCAATTGAATTGTTGCTAATGTTACTTCTGAACTAGTGTTGGTTAAACTAAGTCCAATAACTGTTGTAACCGCAGAAGAATTAGAAGTTAATATAGTATTCACAATAGTACCGCCGGTAGCTGCACCAGTAGTTGAATTTGAATAAGTTACACTGCTAGTTGTTGCACCAGTTACAATATAACCGCCATTATAATTTAATACACTAATACCTGAAACATAAATGTAACTACCAACAGCATAAGGAATTGCTGTCTGAGTTGCAAATCTTAGTGTAACATATCCCGTGCTAGGACTGCTGGCTGTGACACTAGTTACTGTTAAAGTTGTAGTAATTCCATTTATACTAGTTGCTAGTCTATTTTTAAATACTGTTGTCATTTTTTATCCAAAAGTTAATACAGTTGCTATACTAATGTCGCTGGCTTGCGAGCTATTAATACCACCTGCATTACCTACAATACTGCCCCATGTTGCTCCGTTAAATACTTCAACCGCTTCTTGGTCTGTATTAAATCTAACCATGCCCGTTTGACTGTACAAAGTTGGTGGTCGATCACTAGTTCCATTTCCTGATGGAATCGTTACACCATAAGTTCCACCAAAAAGATAATATCCATAACCTGTAGAATTAAATCGAGTAATCTGGTTAGTTGTCGTATTAGTAATACTATTTCCATTAAATTGTACTGTACCTATTGTTACACTACCAGTTCCATTTGGCGTTAAATTTAAATTGGTATTTGAAGTATATGTACTAATTGTGTTTCCGCTAATGTCGATGTTAGTTGTTTTAAAATCAATTGTGTAAAGTTGTGTGCTATTAATATAAGCTGTATTAACACCACCTGCATAAAAATTTATTACATTATTACCTGCACCTGGAGAACTTTCAGTAGTAATATAAGTATTTCCATCAACACTTTGTACTCCGCCTAAATTTGTCCAGTAACCATTTGCATAACCTTCATATCGATTAGTAATGGTATTATACCTAATCATACCATTTGCACCAGCAGGTCGTTGGCCGGTGTTACCAACTGGTATTAGTAAACTGCCATTGTTGTTAATTATTACACTACCAGTACCCTGTGGAGTCAATACTATATTTGCATTTGAATTTACACTACTGATAATATTATTGTAAATACTTAAATTTTGAACTTGTACACTTCCGGTTCCATTGGCTGTAATATACAATGTTCCGTTAATATTAGTTGTGGTAATTGTGTTTCCACTAATTTGAACATTTCCACCATTTATTGTAGTAGCATTTACAGTACCAACATACAAATTATTCCATTTTAAACTATTAGAACCTAAATTATAAGTTATATTTGCACTTGGAATAATATCGCTATTAACCTCACCATCAAATGTAACAGTATCGCCAGCATTTGCACCAAGTACGATATTGCCGTCTGCTGTAATATTTCCAGTAGCATGCAAATTACCAGTTACAGTAACTTGGACATTGCCATTAGTATTACCTAAATTAATTCCACCAGTGCCATTAGCGGTGATATTAATCGAACCATTAGTATTTGTAGCACTAATAGTATTTGTTGTAAGATTTAAATTACCAACAGAAACTACGCCTGAAAATACTGTAGGGTTTGTACCAGTTGGTAAAAAGTTAATTGTATTGCTAGTGCTACTGATTGTATTACCGTTAAAGGTAAAGGTAGCTATGTTAGCATTAGTTGTTGCATTTAAATTGGTAGTACGGGTAGTGCCGTTGACATCTAGGTCGTATTGTGGCGTGGCTGTATTAATACCTATTCGGCTGTTAATAACATCCAAAAAGAGAAGGTTCGTCTCAAAAGCTAAATTTACCCCGTTACGAAGCAAATTATCCTTTAAGAGCGGACCTGAAATTCGACCAACAGCCATTTACGCTCCCGTATACCCCGTGTTTCACGGTTAACCACCTTACATTGCGGGTTTACCACAG
>Ga0007819_1000240_pt1 | contig 18820 bp, 23 predicted proteins | sample CryBogCBE07Jul09_FD_71203 | JGI IMG/M metagenome (GOLD analysis project Ga0007819, IMG submission 71203) | Freshwater microbial communities from Crystal Bog, Wisconsin, USA - CBE07Jul09 | ecosystem: Environmental > Aquatic > Freshwater > Lake | place: Crystal Bog, Wisconsin, USA | collected... | reverse complement strand
CGCGATGATAATCTAACAGCTTTTGTGGCATTAGAGCGTACACATGCCAGTAATCAAAAACAAGTGTATTGGGAAATAGGACGTCGTTGCAACTATGATTGTAGCTATTGTTGGCCGTGGATTCACAATAATACTGATCGACATAAAACTCTTGAAGAATTAATGAAAGCTACATCTAATGTAGAACAACATTTTACCAAGGGAGAAAGTGTTAATTTTATTATTAGCGGCGGCGAACCAACTGCTAATAAAGACTTCTTAGATTGGTTGCGTTATTTAAATACTATGGGACATCATGTTAGCCTGCATAGCAATGGATCACGGTTACCTGACTATTATAGAGAAATTATACACTACGGTGATGTAAATTTATCTGTTCATTATGAATTTTATGATCGTGCTAGATTTGTTAAGGTTGTAGAAGCAATTGCCCATGAAAAAGCAACTACTGATGGATGTGGACACTTAGAAGTTAAGTTTATGATGGCTCCTCAGAATAGAGAAGAGACTCTTAGTTTGGAAGAAGAACTTAAAGCACTTCCTTATTTTAAAGATTGGTGTACTTGGGCTGTTGTACCTATTCGCGGCACACTAGAAAATAAAAACATTACTACGGGAGTAGGTGCAGGTAGTGAAGTTATGGAAGGCTACACTAAAGAAGATTATATTTTATTTGGTGATAGAAAGTAATTGTGTTTATAAATTTTCTAAATAAGTGTTAATTAATTTGTATATTTCTGTAGATAATATATTTTGCCAATCGTTACCAATGTGATTAGTTATTTCTTTGTAAGAAAAATGATTAAACAGATAATGTCCAGCAATATCAACTTTTTTACAATTGTCTCCATTAATGATCCACTTACTCCATTTATTACTATCTAACACTTCCTCCATAAATTTGGACCACTCAGATTCTGCACCGTGAATGATAGAATAATGTTTAAGTAGTTTAGTTTGGATAACCCCAAGTTGCGGTGCAATATTAAGTGCGTGGACTCCGGCAAATTTACGTTGCTGTATTTGTTCCATTGTAAGATAGTCAGCATTGTGCTCTTTAAGTTTAACGCCGGCACTTTCTGCTATACCTACCAGATCCTTAACAATCGCATCATCGAATGTACCTACTTGACGGTCTTCCATTACTAGGCTACCAGTTTGTGCTACTACAAATTCCATATTAGGAAATTGGCTAGCAAAAGAAACATCGTCTTTATATTTCTGCACCCCAGCTGCTATTCCAACATTTTCTTCTGTGCCAAACTCAAATTTAATATTAGGATTCATATCCAGACAAAATTTAATTAAATCTTCTGCTACCCTATATCCTTCCTTAATACGACTAGTATCAATATGTATAAGATCGAAACCTGCTTCTATATCTGCAGCAATGGTTTTCTTAGTCGCTTTAATTGCATTGATAGGACTTAAATCTTTTTCAGCATCGAGGAAATACGGACCGCAATGATCTCTACATAACCAAAGATACTCTCGATTAAAATTTTTAATCTGATCAGCTAGTTTAGCAGTAGTCATTACGTATCCTCTATCAGCATCTACTTGATTACGACTAGCAATAATCATTAAAGGGCATTTATGTTCAGTTGCATAGGCACCGATAGAATTTACTATCTCTGTACTCATAGGTCCAAGACCTAATCTAAAATTTTTCATAACTTACTAAAATGTAGTTGTGCAAGTGCAATCAAGAACTTGTCAAATGGTGCATCGTGCAAAGGACTCATATTTAGGTAGATAAGTGGAACTAGTGTTTTTACTTTTTTCCAATCTAATCCTCTACTTAATACCCAATCTTTTAATATAAATTCGTAGTCCTCGGCATGGTCAACCGAAGGTACCATTATTGTAGCATAGTCTGACTTTTCCGCATAATCTAAATTGCCATCTTTTACCTTACGATAATTTAGCCAAATACCACCTAACAGTTTTGCTAGATCATAGTATAAATCACCGTATACGCTACCGGCAAAGTCTGTACGCCAATCTATTGCTGTAAAGGTATCTGTGGCAGGATTGTATATAGTATTATCAAAATGTAAGTCACCATGTATAAATCGCCACTCTACAGTATCACATAACCACTCCCAATCTATATTTCTTAAATATGTGTCAATTGTATCAACTTCTTTACGATTAACTACACAACACTCGCTCCAATTAGCATACTTAACCCGGAATTGATTCAGACGTTCCATTGTTTTATCATGATAAAACATACGGCAAGCCCTGGTATCTTTTTTGGATATAGGATTGACCCACAATATACTTTCACACCAATCTAACATTTTCTTAAAGAGCTTTGGTGTTGCTTGATTATAAACGATATCACCGTCGGCCCAATCATGTACTAGGAAGTTTCCTTGAGATGTTAATCCGGTAGGCATGCAGTTTGGATTAGCATGGGCTCGGACCATACGACTAGTAACATGATATTTGTCTGTAAAATACTTAACAACTTTACCATTGTCGTGATAAAATAGTTCGTTAGGTTTAACAAAACTATTTTCTGGAAGATCTTTAGTAAGCTCTTGCCATTTTTTGTAGGTGCCAAAGTCTAACCATTTACGAACAGTGTGAGCTTTTAGTTCGATACCATTGAATCCTTGGAAGTTTTCTTTAGCTTTTAATTTAATAAGATTATCTAAAAATGTATCATCTTTGGTATACATAAGTCCTATAAATGCATCCACGGCAGTTGTGCTAGATTCTTTATTATGTAGTGCCACAATATCGTCGCCGTCTCTCTCAACCCAATCATAGTCTTTAGCAATGGTGCTATCTACAGGATATACTCCAATCCAATTATGGTCCATACGCTTGGTATAGTCAAAGTCAAACAGGGTATCGCATGCTACTAACACAAATCCGCCTCTAAGATGTTCGGCACAATGTTGTACAGTTGTAGCAGGACCTGTATTGTTTTCGGAGTAATCAGGAATATCTACAAATACGATACACTTGTCATTGTGTACCAGACTAACATAGTCCTTGACTTGTTGTCCCATGTTACCGCAAGCAATAACAAATTTGGTAGATTCTTTAGAAAATCTATCTATGATATGACTGATCAATGGTTTATCACCGTATGGAATCATACCTTTGTTGATCATACGACTAAATGGCCCCATACGACGACCATAACCTGCAGCTAGTATTAACACTGTTAAATTATTTGTGCTCACTTGCTATTCTTCCGTGATCTCTATTTCGATCATCTTGCAATCTTATAACATCATCTAGCTCTTGTGTGCTAGCTTCTATATAATATAAATCTTCGTTAGCAATCATACGATGCACAGTTCCGGGAGGTGTATGGAATATAACATTAGGCTCTAGTGGTATAGCTCTCAGATTATTTTTAATATGTTCAATCTCGCTATTTGCATATCCACCTGCTAAAAATTTAGCACAATCAAAAAACTCGTCATAAGTTAGTAGCGTACCAGTACCACTTTGTATGATGATACTTTCGCTTTTATATTGATGTACCTGCAGGCTGGTCCTATTACCTTCGGCTAACAGTAATTGCTTTAATACGAAAGGATATACATCACTACCCGGCTGAATCCATTTTTCGTATCCCCAAGGTTTAGATACTATCTTTACTTCATTGCCCAAAATAAACTTAACTGACATATATTTCTCTATGAACGTAATTGGAGTATACGTCCATTATCTTCAAACCTAATTGGGTTAGGGTGTGCAATTTTGTAATCTTCTTCTAAAATATCATATTTTTTAAAAATTAAAAATCTTTCTTCCCATGGAATTTTATCCCACTTTAGCCAAAGCTGCCACATTAATTCCATATCTATATCTGAATGTTCATTTATCAAATAATCTAAATGATTGGGACGAGTACAGAACCACCAAGTCCATCCAGGTTTATCACAAATTTCATTTATTATGATATTATGGTTAACATAATGGTCGTATAAATCCTTATGATGTCTTCCAGTGGATTTAAATTCTCGAAATTTGTTACAGTATACTTTATAAACTTTCTTTGACATAAATTGTAAAGTATCATCCATTTCCATTTTTCCAAACTTTATTTTTTTCCAAGGTGAAAATACTGTACTATCGGTAATATCAAGTTTAAAATCGTTTTTAAAAAAATGAATAACATCTGGTCTAGAATCTACAACAGCATCATAATCAATTGAATTTAATAAATTGCTAGCGAGACTAGCCAAATAGCTAGGACCGTCTTCGCTATTGTAATATTGGTTAGTACTTATCGTAGTTAAAAGTTGTAAAGATTGGCCTTCGAAACTTTTAATAAGTTTGTTCACATCTAACCCAGGAACATCCCAGGTTACAAGATAATAATCTACTGATTTAGAAATATTAGAGAAACTTCTAAAAACGTGTTTGTTAATGTGAGGCCAGGTTCTAATATGGCCTCTAAGGACAACGGCAATTTTATTAAACATGCCAATATTTATGTTAAGTATTTTAGCTCTGCTGCCATCTCAGGAACAAGTTTTTTTAAAGATTTGTTTCTTGTTTTATCGATGTCTTCAATAAATTTTACAAATTTATTGTGTGCTTCATCACCTAAATACGGCTGATTTAAAAAATTTATAACTTGATCATAAATTGATGTATCAAATGACTTATAAAAATTAATCAAATAATTTCTAGTGTGAACAGATAATATTCGTGTTGATAAGTACTCAGGCCACATTACAATATTAGTAAACAATGGTTCTTTAGCTATTAGTTTTGTGTTGAGCGGAATAATTTCTTCATGCCACCATGATCGAAATTCATCTAATCTAAAAACATTAGTTGCTTGTACACTACAAATTGGAGCCACATGACACCCGGGTATTTTTAAAAATTGGGATATATTATATTTTATATCATTTGTATGCGAACTAAAATGTCCGTCTACATCATAGCGTATGTACTCGTTCAACTCGCCAACACCATCAATTGAAACCATAAACTTAACATGAGCCGCATTAGATAGCAGATCTAACATTCTTTGATCTAAAACTGTGCCGTTAGTAGTGATTACAACCGTTATATTTTGTAGTATATTATTTTTATGTAAGTACTCAAGCAAGAACATGTTTTCTTTATTTAAAAACGGTTCACCGCCTTTAAGCATTATTTTTTCTAAATTCTTTAAATCAACTTGATTAACAAATCTCTCTACATCCGAAGCTCTTCCTGGATAAATTTTCCAAGTCGGGTGAAAATTCTTAACCGATGTTTCTGGCCAATCATTGAGTTTTCTAAATGTACTCCATCCTGTACTCCATGCAGGTGTACATGGTATACAGGCAAGATTGCATAGATTGGAACTATTAAATTCTAAAAAAACTAATTTTTTATCTTCTCGGTAGCTGATAGAATCGTACTGATTGAGTCGGGCACTGGTACCTGATGTATCTTCTCTCTCTTTACACCCTAAACATTCATCTGGCCATTCTTGATTTAATAATTTATTTTGAATACTTAATAATCTATCACTTTGTAATATATCCGATATTTTATCTTGATTAAGACTTCCGAGATACTCTCCTCGCCACGCACAACAAGGGGCAATAGTTTTATTAGTTTCTACTAGCAACGAGTTAAACGGTGCGGTACATAAGGGTCGTTTTACTTCCATGTTATCACCATTTGTTTATCGTAAGTTTCTTTAGAATATTTTTCACCATCTGATACTAACGATGCAAATTCAGGAAAAGTATGTTCAAAATTTAAATTTCTTCTCTTATCCATTTCTTTTATCCATTTACTAAAATAACCTAATACATGTGTATCGGTTGTTGTGTCTATTTCTTTAACAATATCTTTTAATGCACTGTATAGCCATTGTTTAGGTTCCATAGAATTATCAATATAATTCTTATCTAGCCACTCTATAATATTCGTTATATAGTAAGCGTGTTCGCTATTTAAAATGCTCATACCTAACCACAGTGGTTTAACTACACGATTTGCAATTATTCGGAAATTTTTTCCTGTTTTCTTTTCAATAGTTTGTATTATCTTAAGATAATCTAGTAACGAAGAAATACACAGTGCATTTATAGATGGTACTAGCACTAGTTCAATTCCGTCAATGGATGCCACAGTATTTAGATTATTTAAAAATCTATCCCATACGACTCCGTTTCTAATGTATTCTGCACGGTTACCAACACTTTCCATACTGACTTCTAAAACAATTTTAACATTTGGCAATTCAGATTTCATTAATAGTATTTTATCTATAGTATCTTTTTTCCAATTAAGATTTGTAACAATACTAACTGTGCAATTAGGATGCGATTTTATTTTGAGTTTTTCAATTAAGTGATCTATTAATGGCACAAACAATGGGCTAAATGTAGGCTCGCCGCCCATTAGTGCAATTCTTTCTAAATATTCATATACAGAGTCAAACCATTCGACAAACTTTTCATAGTATCCGTCTATTGTTTGATTATTGATTGAAATAAGTTTTGGTGAGAAAGAAGATACACCATCAATGTAATTTCCATATTTTTTATCTTCGGCTTCCCATTGTGTAGAGTAATCTTGATTACAATATATACATTTTAAATCGCAATATGTACCTAACGATAAATCAATTTTGTTAGGCATATTACTTTGTAATAATGTTTCCTTTTCTTCAACAAGCCGCTCAAAAGGACGGAATTTAGTCCAATGTACAGGTTCCCCTTGATCATTATTAAAATGAAACTGAAAGTCTAATTCATTAGATCTGAAACTTTTTAATCCTTGATTTTCAAGTCGCCAGCATACATCGCATCCTGCAATTTGTTCGCCGGCCAACATACTTGACCGTTCTTTTTGGGTCTCAGGCAAATTTAAGAATATATCTGTTCCTAGTGTATCTAATTGATCTTGCGTAACTACCGTACCTTGACGTTTACAACATGTACGAATTCTAGGACGTACTAGTTCTATAACAGGATACGCCCACAGGTCTCTACAAATAGTATCTTTAGGATCTAAGTTTTTTTTCATTAGTATACCCTGCACATTTCATAAAATCCCACATATTCTGGGAAAGTTTCTAGCAATTTCAGATTTCGTCTGTGGTCATAAGTGTCAAACCAGCTAGCAAATTTCTTACGTTCTGCTGATTTATCTCCAACACCATTTTTAATACTAGCGGATAGTGTTTCTAAAAATATTATGTATTGATCCCATCGTCCAAAATAATCTTGTACAATAGGCATAACATCTGTTCGAGTTTTCATATATTCTATACAATCTTCGACATAATCAGCAAAATCTGGAGTTAGTATAAACGGACTTTGCCAATCTGGAAAACTAATAATATTATGTTTAAGTGCTACCGGCTTATCATATTTAAGATATAAATTTTCTGCAAATTGCACAAATTCCTTTAGGCTAGATATGTTTAGTACATTTAACGATAATATAAATCCAAACGTAAAATTTAAATCTTTTCTTGATAATAGTTTATCTAAGTTATTGACAAATCTATTCCAGTTAACACCATTCCTAATATACTCTGCACGTTCGCCAACACTTTCCATACTAACAAGAATCTCTACATTAAACACTTCAGTTAATTTTGGCAAATATTTAAAAAACTTTTCTAGATAGTTAGGTGGAGTATTCATGTTGGTAACAATCCAAAAAGACATTTTTTGTTTGCGTTGGTCCTTAACACTCTCGATACTTTCGATCAACCTGTCTGCAAATTGATAAAATTCAGGCATAATAAGAGGCTCTCCACCAATAATACCTAATCTGCCTAAATGTAACTTTACTGTATCAAACCATTCCCAATATTTTTCATTGAACCCGTCAGGGGCTTTAGGAAATTCCCTGTCTAATTGTTCTTGCGTTATCTCACCCCATTTGATTTTTTCCGAACCCCATTGTGTACTATAATGATGACTACAATACATGCACTTCATATCACATGTGTTACCTAGACTTATCTCTAGCATGTATGGATGATATGATGTCAGAACAGGATCGTTAATATCGGTTATTGAATTTAAATCTATGCGAAGAGCATCTTCGTTATATATAAATTCTCCAGGTGTATTTTTCTTTTTGTGTAAAAGTTCTGCAAATTGTACAGTACTATGTCGTGGACTGGTCATTCCGCTATTTTCTAATTTCCAGCAAGATTGACAATCTGCATGTTTTTTACCCTGAATTAAATCTAATCGACTTTGCAATTGATGTTTGCTATTCAAAAATGCATCAATACCGATACTGTCCAATTCTCCTTGATCTACTTTTCGAGAAGGAGTTCTACAGCAACTGCGAAATTCGCCACGATCTAAATTGAAAATAGGGTAATTCCATTTAAGATCGCATATTGTATCTAGTGGATCTGGAAGTTCTTTGTTTTTAATTTTTTTAACATATTCCATGTCTTTAAAAACTTTTAAAACTTCATCATAGTTTGTAAGAAATTCTTCGTATTTTTTATCATGCAACTTGATAACGCTTGAGTTATCAAGTCTAATAGGTATATTATTTTCTCTGCATTCTTTTTCTAAATTTTCATAATTAACAATTTTGCAATCCAAATTTGAAGTTATTGATTCTATGAATACGTCATCGTCTATACACATTTCCAAATAGGTTCTCCATACTGATATATCAATAATGGTAGGATCTGTTGTTGATATACTATTTAGAGAACGTGATTCACCGGATGTTATAGAATAATATTCTACAGGAGCATTTGGATTGTCAGATAAAAACTTGTGCATTACCTTAGTTTTATCCATAAGATACCAACTTAAAGATCGTTCAAGTGGATTTCTTCTTAAAAAGATTAAATTAAATTTTTGATCTTTTAAATTTTTAAAAAAATCAACATAGTTAAAATCTTGATTTTTTGATTGCGGAAGTACTCGCATGATCAGTGATTGAATATCATTTACATTGTAAATTAAATTTAATCGAGAATTAATAAATTCTTCTTTGGATCGAACTGGAAATGAAGATGAATCGAGAACAATGTTATGATCAACGTCGAGCTGATAGTTTAAAATATCTTTTGATACAACTTCTGAGTTCATAAACTCGTACAGTCTTAGGCCTTTACTTATTTTATCTACATTATCTACAACACTATAGTAAGTAAAATCTTTTCTAAGAGAATTATAAATTACGTCCTCCAACCAAGTAGACCCTGATCTTTGCCCACCAATAATACACCATCGTTGGCCTTGTGTCATTTTAAATCTTTTCCTTTGTGCTCATTATGTCAAAATTACAATGACACATTGTTTTAGTGCAAACTATTGAGTCTAATGGTAATTGTAAATTCTCCTCATCTATACGGCCTATTGGACCGCCTTCTTTACACCATCCTCTGTAGATACTACCATCCATGTCAACAATAAGTTGTTCTACACCTGCATAGCATTTCCACCCTGACCAATCGTTGGATTTTTCACTAATAAATCTATGGGCACTTGATACTAAACTTTGACCTTCTGCATTAACTGCCCGCATTGCTCCTCTGTAGAAATCAAAAGATTTTGTAAACTTTATATGCTTAGTAATTAAATCATGTTGTTTATCAAATATCTTTTTTTGAAAATCATTATAATCGTATAGTGTATCTCCAAAATCGTGTATTAATGGTTGTAAAGCCATTGATATATTTCCAAGATTTTTAATTTTGTTTGCCACTGCATAACAATGATCAAATTTTTCTGGACTCATCATAATGTTTACATGTGTTCGTAAATCATTATGAATAATCTTTGCTACTTCGATAAAGTGTTTTTCGTCTGCAAATTCCGGATGATAGCTTAAACATACATGATCAAAGTATTGTTTGTTTTCTTCCCAATATCTTGTAGTTCTACTGCCGTTACTAATAAGTCCGACCTTAACACCTTGTTCGGCACAAAATTGACAAATTTCTATAAAGTGTTTGTATAACGTAACTTCGCCACCGGTAAATTCAAAATATAATGTTTTTGTTGGATGACGTTCTTTTACTTTTAAAATAAAATTTTTAATTGTTTCGGGATCGGGCCATCGCTTGGATCCATCGTGTAATCCACTAGGGCAATAACTACATTCAAAATTGCAACTGTTACCTAAACACCAATTGACTACAAATACATCTGCATTTTTAATTTCTGAATGTTCTAATCTAATATATCTAGTTTCCATTAATTTATGTCCATAATGATTGTCTAATTTTAATTAGTCTAATCATCATCTCCTCGTCTTCTTTTTCGTAAGCCTTTTCAATTTTTTGAAGTAGCTTATGCGCTTTGTCGCTAGCTTTTTTAAGCACAGGATCTTTTGGTTCATTAAAACTTAACTTACCGCCATTAGCCGCACGTTGAGCTTCGCATGCCGCTGTCCAGCCACTTGCTTCGTATGGATCGGGACGATTGCGGTATGTAGTAGTCCACCATAGGTAAAGCTCTTTAATTTCCTTTGCGGCCTTAGCTTGGTAGATAGGCTCTGCTAGATGCTTTTCGCCTTCGTCAAGGAACTCTTCGTTAGTAAGAGTACTTGCCCAATCCAAATGAGCAAGTCCTGCTTCCGGGCAACGCCAAGCACGCCAGCGCAACCACCCACTGCGCCACCATGGGGGACTATATTTCTTACGAGCCTCTTCGTCCCACATGCAAGTGTGCCACGCCTGTTCTATCTCAACAAAATCAACCAGCTCATTGAATAAGCAAGGCAGAAAACGGTTCCCCACGTCCGACCAGCTGCCAGGTTTAATATCCCGGGGATGAGCGGTAAGACTATGAGAACGAGAAACAAATCTGTTGTTAATGTAGTATCTGATATCATTTAATCTCTCCGGTATATAAAGGAAAACACCTTGAATAGTATCAAGTAATTCTTCTGCGATCCAATAACGAAGATTATGTCGCATTTGGGCAATATTACGCCACTCGTCCCATTGTTCACTAGTAGCGGCACTAAGTTTTTTAGTGCCACGAATCCAGTCTGCAAATTTTGAACATGACCAATAGTTTCTCATTTTTGTTTCTCAATAAATGGTGTTAAGTTTGGTGCTACCCAACCTAATGGTTTAAGTACTTTGCCGTCTTCACGCTTACGTACCTTGCCAGTTTCTTTGTCAATTTTAGCAAAGTTAGTTTTCATAACTTCTTTCCAAGCACCTTCTCCATCAAAACCTGCTGAATGAATTGCACCAATGGTAACAACTAAAATATCGATTAGTGCATCTAATTGTTCTACAACATTATTATCTACAATAGCATCTTTTAATTCCTGATGTTCTTCTTCAATTAAGTTCAAGTACATATTGTACTGTGAAATGGCGTATGCATCGACTGTTTGATCGCACGCCCGCATGAATTTTTCTTGGTCTCTAAACGGGTTTACCATTATAATTTTTCTCCTACTTTGAATCCTCTAAATCCTTTGAACCGGGGAAATCGCAAGCTATATGTTCCGTCTTGGTTTTGAGTGATAGCATCGGCTCGCACTTCGACAATTTGACCAGGGAGTTCATTACGTGAATTCCAAAAGTTGTCACGATCACTATCACTAAAACCTGAACCCACGTTAACCTGTATTTCTTTTCCGTCATCTGTTCCCGAGCATACAATCGCTCCAAGCCGTCCAATATTTCTTCCGGTTCCTTCTTCGACATCTTTAACCTCCAACGAAACTTCTATAAATGGTTTGAGTTTTAACCATGCAACACTACGCTTACATTCATACGGCGCATCTGGGTCTTTAATCATAATGCCTTCGTAACCACCATCGATTGCCTTTTGATTAATTTCTTTGAAACGCTGGTTGCCTTCTTCTGTATCCAAGTCAACAAGTTCGTTAGCAACATAAGTCACATTTGGAATCAATACTTGATTTTGCTCTACCCAAAACTTAATCATACTGCTACGAGTAGTTTGGTCTTTGTCATAGATACCCTTCTCAAAATCTTCCAACGGCAATACATCAAACAAGTTAAGAACAGCATCACCCGCTTCTACATTGTCTTTACGGTGTACCTGCTTCATTAAATCTTGGAAACTAGACGACATAATCTCGCCGTCGAGTACAACATCCATGCTCTTGCTAGAACCTTTTTGTTTAATTACATTGCTGATCTGTTCTGCTATGTGCGGGAAGTTGAGTAACTCTTTACCGTTTCTACTAAACATGTCCACGCGACCATCACTGCGAACGATAGTAAGCACACGTACCCCATCCAGTTTAACTTCAATAAGTTTTTTACCAGAGATCTTAGACTCATGATTAGCACTGTCATGAGCAAGCTGACAACCAAATACCGGTATAGCGTAACTAGCATATTTCTTCTCCACTACTTTATTAATAGTTTTTTCGCTGGTACCACAGCGCAAGTCTTTAATAAGGATACGGCGGTACCAACCATTCCATTCTTTTTGTGTAGCCTGTTTAATTAGTGCATCAACGGCATCACGGGCGGCATTACCTGTGAGGTCACGATTACGTAAACGCTCAGCAACGCCAACAAAAGTATTCCAATCAAGCCCAAAGCCGTCTTCATCTGTTTTTTTCTCCGGTATTTGTTTGAGTCCAAATGTAATCATTGGATCTAATGCTAATCGACAACCGTGAAAGAATTCGTCATTGCCTTCTTGGGCAATAGCTTCAATAATTGCTTCTTTATTTAAACGGCTTGGATGACTCTCCAAACTCCAAATGTGACTAGCACAAACGCTCATGTTGACTCCAATGATTAGCTGTATAAGTGTATATTATACAGAGTAATTATCAGTATGTCAAGTGATTAGTGGTCTTAAATGGTTTGCCGTAATAGGCATTTTCTAATTGGCGCATAATTAAATTTCTCATTCTGCGTATAATTGGATGATTGTGATCCCAATTAAATGCTTTTAAATAATCACACCATGTGGAATTTTTATGTTTACGACATTCAAAGGTATCCAAGTAATGCCCAATTGTAGTAGTATCGTATCCAAAACGATCAATTAGTTCGCAAGCGGTATTAAACGCATGGGCACCCATTTCGTCCCTGTCGCCGTAGTATTCTTGTTTTTTACGTTCTTTGGTTAGTTCAGCTGTACTTTGATATCCAGGAATATTTTTAAAATTTCGAGCCCTGAATTGACGCATATGAACTATTTCATGCAGCATAACATCGGCAAATCTAATAGCCATGCGTTTGAAACGATATTGTGTAAGTTTTAACTTGCTATCTGTTGGATTATAGTTGAAATTAACTTCTATAGCCGGTAGGCCTTTTCGGTCCAAATTGCTGTAATATACACCGCCCATGAACACAAATCCCTTAGTGGTAGGAGCATGTATACATTTTTTAAGTTTAACGGGCAAGTGAGCTTTAACGTGCTTGTTGATGCGTTTTTGTATTTGGCCAGGAGATAAGTCTTTGCCTACTATTTCGCTGTTCAGCGAGTAGAACATAGAACACAGGGTACTTCTATCAAGTTCGGACCAGTTAAATGGTAGTTGGGCCATAGTATACTCCTAGACATATCTATTTATAGTATACTACGGGTTCCAATTATATACGCACTTTATGGGCGTTTTGTTAAGTTCTGCGGGTAACTATTTCGTCAACCAAGCCAAAATCTAATGCTTCTTGTGCACTCATAAAGTTATCCCGTTCCATTGCTTGATAAAACTCTTCAAATGTTTTACCCTTGCTGTTATGATTTACATAGATTTGGGTAAGAACTTGCTTCATTTTTAGGATCTCTTTTACTTGGATTTCCATGTCTGTAGCCTGTCCACCCGCACCTCCTGAGGGCTGATGGATCATGTGACGAGCATTAGGTAGAATCTTGCGTTTGCCAGGAGCGCCAGCAGTGGCGAGTAAACTACCCATTGAGCAAGCCTGTCCCATAACGATGGTCGATACATCTGGTTTTATGAACTGAATTGTATCGTAAATTGCCATACCAGCGGTAACAACACCGCCAGGGCTATTAATGAAAAAGTTAATATCCTCATTACCTTGACTTTCTAAGAATAACAATTGAGCTACAATCAAACTTGCCGAATGTTCATTAACATCCGTATCTAACATAACGATACGATCTTTTAGCAAACGACTATAAATGTCATAACTGCGTTCTCCTCGAGCTTCTTGCTCAATTACCATTGGTACTAAATTAGGCATTGTTTTCCTTTGTAATAAATGGTTCTAAGTTGGGAGGAATCCACCCAATTGGTTTTAATACTTTGCCGTCCTCGCGCTTGCGCACAAGTCCAGTCTCTTTGTCAATCTTGGCAAAGTTAGTTGACATTACTTCTCGCCAGGCACCTTCTGCATCAAACCCTGCGCTATGGATAGCACCAATTGTAACAACCAAAATGTCAATTAAGGCATCTAACATTTCTACACGGTCATCTTCATTATTGGCTGTAAACAATTCATTGTATTCTTCTTTGATGAGATTTAGATACAGCGAAAATTGTTCATTGTTGAAAGTATCAACAGTTTGGCCACAAGCCTTCATAAACTTTTCTTGATCACGAAACGGATTCATTGTATCTCCATTGTTAAATTAAATTCTTCATCATGTTGGCTAAGATAGTAACTAGCCAACTTAAACATTGTACGGGCATGTTCGATATCTACAGGAACAATAATGCGTTCGCCTTCTCGTAGTTGGCGCAATTCTTCTGCGTCCTGTATAGCTTGACGCTCCATGGCTTCGTAATCTCGAGCCATTTCCATTAATTCAATTTCGTTATACAGCATTTGATGTATCGTATGTTTTAGCAAAGATATCTTTCTTTACTACACCATAATCTCCAGGACCATGGCGCACAATATAGTCCTCACCTGACTTGTAATTCAAATCTCCCCATGAAGCATGTACTACGCCATCGTGATCAGCCAACTTAGCATGTTTATGAATCTTCTTAGGAGTAGCAGTACCGTCACTGTTATCATCATAGTATTCAGCAAACTTTTTTGGATCTACTGGATACTGCTCGCCTTTTGGACCTGTGATGATTTTATGTCCGGCTTGGTAGTCAACTGGACCTTCGAGTGTATCCACCGTTCCGGAATCTATAGCAGTCTTATAATGGATAGGAGTAGGATGTTTGTAAGTTTCAAACGAACCTGTCTTGAACCAATTATCTGTGATGCATTCGGCTGTTTCTACAATTTTAATAAATTCTTTAATCATACTAGTTTTGAATAGTTGTTTGTCCAATTACAGCACCGGGCTTTTGTAGTGCAACTTCTCGACGAGCTTTATATTCAGCGTTGTCTACATCCATTAATTTAAGTTCACTAGTTTGTCCGGTATCTGGTACTACTACACCGACTACTTTACTTTGTGACTGTTTACTAGATGGTATGGTTTCTTCTTTAGAATCTGAATTATCTAGTTCTTTAAACGCATTATTGGCACGTTCTTCAGTGGTTAGTTCTCTCGGAGGTTGTGCTTTTACTTCTTTCTTAGCAAGAGATTTTTGACCTTTGAAAATATTAGCTTCTCCTACTGGCAATGCAATTAAAACATAGGTACGATATCGATTACCTTCAGATATATGTTTAAGCTCTTTAACCTCGACCCCAGTTAAATCAATCTCTTTACATTTTGTCTGCATAGCTAACTCAGTAAAACTTTGATTACCGGACTCTGTTTCTCGATTATAAATCTTTGTACTTTGATTTGCAGTGCCGCCAGCCGCCATACAAATTTTACCAAATGCGATAGATTTAGCTTTATGGTCGGCCATAGCCCAATCGCTGCTGACAGCGGTTCCATTTTCATAAACGGCATTTTCACTTGTTGGCAAATGATTCATCCATTCGGGCGCCTGTGATATAGTTCTTTCTACAAGAGCATTAGCTTTTTGTGTTTGCTCTAGTTGAATTCGTCTTGCATACTCGTCAGGGGTAATAGTGACTACCTTTTCCGGTGGAGAAGTGGTAACTGTGCTACAACCTGTCAACATGGCTAAAACTAGGTATGCACTAGAAATTCCTAGCCACATATAATTTTTTACTGGGTAATTGTTCATTTTGCTAACTCCTGACTCTGTGTTTTAACTGTGTCTACGCCTTTATCTAACATCCTAGCGATACCGCTGAATCCAACGGTAGCTAGGATCAATCCAAAGATTGTGCCTGCTATAAATGCCTTCATATAAACTCCGTGTGTGTTAAGATGTAATTAGTATAATTGAAATCTGATGTTATGTCAACATAGGATCTTGCCAATCAACTATCATGATATCTACATTCTATATTGGATTCACTACGAAACTTGCCACCAATATCTAAAAGTAGATTCTTTCTAGCTCGTTCTCGAGCGTAATAACAGAGACTTTCTTGTTGTTCGAGACCAATTTCATGTTCGGTCAAATGGTGTGTTTCGCCGTCGACATCTAGATCAAATTCTACAGTGCATAGATTTCTAGGACCGGATTTTTCTTTAATCTTAATCAAATTTCGTATTTCACTGACAGTGTGTTCAGTGACTAATTTACTAGAAGTTGCTACATCACATCCGTCAGGTTTGGACGGAACTTCGACTGGTACTTCTTTGATTTGTACTATTACTTGCGGTGGTGCTTGGTCGCAGGCTGCAAGTAATAGAACTGTTAATATCGATAGGTATTTCATCTCTAATCTCGTGTAGATACGATATTAGTATTATATGTTCATTACTGATATTTGTCATCCAATTCGACACTCGAAAGTCCAGCAATGGTTTGGAACTTTTCCCAAGCCAATTTAGCGGCAGGATTCTTTTCCAATTCACTATTTGGCAATACTGCTTCTAGCCAAATTTCTGGACGGCGACTTGGGTGAGCGCCGAACTGACGAGGCTGATGTAGTTTGCCAGTTTCCAAAAGTTCAATGCTGACACTACGAAAACGGTCTTCGTCTTCAGGCGGATAGTTACGCCATTCTGGATTACTTAATCCGTAAGGCTCTCGATAGCCGTCCCATATACTCTGCCATTGCTCGTCAATTCTCGGATCAAAATCTGTTCGAGCAATAATAATGAGAACATCGTCGATATCTACAATTCCGTCAACGATATCCTTTACGCAACGGCTATAACTAAGACCAATTTTCATTTGTTTTGTTTCTTGCTGTATTTGGCTGCAAATGTAAATCTGTAGGCATTTGATTCGCAAGTCTGAACTCTTGCGGCATGTAAAATACTAGAATCAAATACCAAAACTCTCCCTGATACAAAAGGACTAGTATATCCAATTTCTCCATTGCCATCTAAGAAAATTGTTTCACCACCCCAGTCCATCATCCAAAACGGATTCATATAATACAATAAAGTCATGTATCCTTCTTCTGACATATCATCGTGCAGCCGATGAGCATCTGAAGGTATACCTAAATTTATATAGGCTCGTTCCATAATCCTGTCTTTTAACAAATTAGTTAAAGGATGATTGTTTGATAATAATTCAAAAAAGCCAAACTTTTTTAACAGTACATTATCAAGTTCAGACATAAATTTTTGTTCCCAACCAGGATTACCCGGAAGATCGTTATTGGCGAGATAGTAAGGAAAAGTCCTACCTGTATTGTACATGTGGATCTGTTGTTCTTTATCAAACACATTATCAAATACAGTAATATCTAGTCCGTTAATCATCGACCAACCTGAGTTCTAGTTATTGTAGGGCCGGCGCTTTCAAAGTCCATTCCGGCACTACGCCCTTCATAGCATCGACCATTCCATAACATGCCAATTTTAACAGTCTTGTTAACGATCACAGTGAGTGATTCTTTCTCTACAAAATCATGAACAACTGCCTCAGTTAGTTTGTTAGATTTACTAACTTTTATTTGACAGGTATCACTATGCCTTAGTATTGTTGCCATTGATTGACTCCAATTCTGTGATTCTAGATCGTAATTGTGCAACCGCACTTTCTAGTTTTTCAATATGTGCAGCCACTTGCTCAATAAACTTAGCATGATTATCTGCGGTTGTTCTAAGCATTTCAGAAACACTTAGCGATTTTGCTTCATCTGTCATATTATATCTCCAATAAAATTTGTGGGTTCCAAAGACTGTCAGGCTCGTGGCCTTCGTATCCTCTAGGGTTGCAGACTACACGGGTAGAGCCAATCATATAGTCGAAACATTGATGCATGTGCCCATGTGTCCATAATTTAATTTGTGGGTGATCCAAAATAAAATTACTTAGGTCACTGGCATAGCCGCCATTCATAATAGTCTGACCTCGATACTGTTCATGTATACTGCTAAAACTAGGAGCATGATGCCCTACGACTACATACTTCTTAAGCGGATCAGTTTCTACTACAGTTCGAATATAGTCAACAGTTTCCTTAAAACGCGATGCGGCTTCCATAGGAGTAAATCGTGTGAATCCTTTTAGATCATTTTTAATGATTCTAAAGTCGTTCATCATGTCTTTAATACCATTTAAGGTCAGAGGATCGCCTCGGTTCATATCTGTCCAAAGTGTTCCACCTACAAATGTTACATCATCGATGGTCTTGCTGTCTTTTTCCAAAAAGTAGATGTTAGGAAACTTAGCGCACTCTGCTTTAAGGTGGTCGATACTACCATGCCAACGACCGTGATAAAATTCATGATTACCTGCAATATAAATTACATGTGGAAACTGAAAACTGCAACGCTTGAGGAAATCTCTAAAACGCTGAGCCCGTGACTGTGCACGGCCCAAGTTAGGAATATTCACAGGATCAGCAGGATGTACTTCTGGATGGTCGTGGAGATCCTCGGCAATCATAATATCGCCACCAAGGATCAACACATCATAGTTGTTGTCGTTTTGAATATTGATATCACTGAACTCTAAGTGG
>Ga0007819_1000236_pt1 | contig 18854 bp, 21 predicted proteins | sample CryBogCBE07Jul09_FD_71203 | JGI IMG/M metagenome (GOLD analysis project Ga0007819, IMG submission 71203) | Freshwater microbial communities from Crystal Bog, Wisconsin, USA - CBE07Jul09 | ecosystem: Environmental > Aquatic > Freshwater > Lake | place: Crystal Bog, Wisconsin, USA | collected... | reverse complement strand
AGCTGTCCGTATTTTTGGGATTGGTTCATTTTTATTGCATTATACTATGTTATACTACGTTATAGATACTACGTTATAGATACTACGTTACTGCGTTACTGCATTATAAATAATGCTGCATTCGCTCAATAATGTTTAGCATATCTGCATCTGTTTCAATGTCCTTCTTTTCTTCCTCATCCTCTTCATCATCCCCATCATAATCCATCATATAGTGTGCACTATAGTATTTCCAAATGCAATGAATATAATCAATCACAATCTGATACGTCGGCAGATCAAACACCGAATAATTCGACCACTCATCAATCAGTCTACGGAGCATCTCTTTAATTTTCATAGAGGTTACATGGATATAGCTGTCTTTTTTAAAAGACTGACTGTGCAACTCTTCCCAATTCAAATTATCATACGCATGCAGTTTGTCAATTCGTAGATCAAACCAGTCCAACGGAGGCATGAATTCATTTTGCATAATGAAATGGATTTCTTTTTGAAGGATAATGAGCTGCGTAGCATTGGGGTATTCTTCCAGGTTTTCGATTTCTTCGTAAAGGGATTCGTCCATCATTTTATTATAGGCGCAGTGTTGATTTATATTTTGCGGCGATCTGATTTCAATTTTTTATTTGACACTGTAAATCACTACGGCAAAGTGTGTATAAAATATAAACAATCATTAGAAACATGCCTAGCAAAATTGGATCAAAAGCCGAAGTATACCATGGTACTAAGGAGAAAACATCTGGTGGCCTCACCAAGAAAGACCTTATGAAGCACAATGGTCGTATCATCTCTCGTAAGAAGCACGCTCTAGGCAAGAAGGCTATTAAGCATCTCTTTGCCCTCGGCTACAAGCCCAAGAAGGGGACGTTTAAATTGATGCGCAAGTCGATGGCACACGCTTCGCATAAACGCGCTCATTCGCGTGCTTCGCGTGCTTCGCATAAGCGTGCGCATACGCGCAAACACCAAGGCGGCAGCTTCGGAATGGTAGGTGCTGAGAAGTTTGCTGATGCCTCCGCCAGTAAACATTAAACACTCACTCTCGCCTCATCTGATCCGCTAACCATCCCAAAACTTCAGACATTTGTTTATTGGATAAACAATCGCCTTGATGATGAACCGAATCATACCAAAAAATACTTCCATTTGCTTCTTCGTCCACTTTTGTCCACGTAAGACCCGCTCCCGCAATTCTCAGCTCTTGCACAATCTCCTTGTGTTCTTTTTGTGAATATGTCGCTCTATATACACTTTGTAGTGCTTTATACACATAATCTGCATAGCTTGATGCAACTTCTTCCATATGCGCAAAAAAGATGGCATCGTACGGCCGTAACTGTACGACGGCGCTAGATGTAATATTCACGAATGTAGTGGCGCGATTCATCTTTGACCATAAGCCATCAGGAACAGCAATGTCCTCGCTGATAACAAGAAGCGGTTTGGGTGCATATGTAATGTATGTAATGATCATAGTCCAGTCATTTCCATCCTTTACTTGGAACATGGCATCATATTGCTGTGGTAAATACTTACTAAGTGAGAAAGGGGTGTTGGAAAGGAGTATCTTCTTTTTAAAGGGCTCGCGGAGTTTCTGAATGGAATCCAGGATAGGAGGATACTTGTTTTTTGGGAATGGACCTTGGCACAGTATTCGGCAGCCGTGTAGGTTTGTATTGAAGGCTTCGAGGCTGATGGTTTGATCCATTTCTTTATCGACAGAACAGTTGTCGGTATAGATGAACGCATTATTTTACATACAAAGTGCACAATAAATATACATAGGAATACATAGAATGAACTCCTATTTATATCTCAAAACTGCGGTTATGATCTTTCTGGTTGACTTGGCATGGATTGCCACGGGTGGGATTTATGCTAGACATTTAACTGAAAAGATCCAGGGAAAAGCGCTCTCTATTCGCTATCTCAGCGCGGTTCTCGTGTATCCTTTTCTAGCCTATATGCTTCTAGAAACATCGTCCTATAAACAGGCGTTTATTTATGGGCTTTGTATCTATGCTGTATACGATTTAACGAGTCTTGCGATCTACGAGGATTATGATTGGAAATTTGCCATGGCAGATGCGCTATGGGGTGGTATATTATTTGCATTTACGCGGTATTTGTTGAAGAATGTATTTTAGGCGCGTGTTCTAATTCATGAATACACATACGCAGCGATTGTCATTTGCTGTTAGCAACAGATTGATGAAATGTAGAGTGGTTACTACGAAGAACATTGCGGTGATTTCAAAGGGGACTTCTAGGTTGGTTTTATTGGGCGTTTCCTCTTCCTCCTCGTCTTCCTCTTCCTCCTCGTCTTCCTCTTCGTCCTCGTCGTCGTCTTCGTCGTCGTCTTCCTCTTCCTCCTTTTCCTCTTCCTCCTTTTCCTCTTCCTCTTCCTCTTCCTCCTCCTCTTCCTCTTCCTCCTTTTCCTCCTTGTCATCTTTCTTCTTTGAACATGATCCGCCCTCTACACAACCACAACATTCACAGCACTGTCCGCATGCAAGACATTCACATACATAGCAGCAATCATCATCTTCCTTTACAGAGGTCGTTGTATCAGATGAAGTGACACACTTGCATACCTTGCTACACTTCAAACAATGACCAGATTCGCACGAAGTGCATGATTCACACTCTTTGCATAACGGAGTAGCTGTAGCTGTAGCTACAGAATCACCTGATTTTTCTTCACTGCTCAATTGGTTACCCATATCGTCTTTTTTTGACATTTCTTGCTATATTACATTATAATGGTATGTTTAAGCCCCTTAGGGGGATAATCCCCTTAGGGGGGTAATCCTCCTTAAACCCCCTCAGGGGGGTAATCCCCTTAAACCCCCTCAGGGGGGTAATCCTCCTTAAACCCCCTCAGGGGGGTAATCCCCCTTAAACCCCCTCTTTAGATGTATTTTTGGGGATATTTTGCGGGAGTCCTCCTTTAAGTTGAATCCTTTAAGCCCTCCTTTAACCCCACTTTAAGTTCCCCCATCCCTTTACATAAAAATTGACGTTTATTGCATATCTATGAATTAGATACGCCATGAACGACATTGTAACTACTGGCACTTACATACCAAAACCATTCCATACCGTGCATAAAGTGCTTCGACCTGGATATAAACTCCATATCGGATCCGAATGCAATGACGGGCGTCCCATTACAGAATCATGGCGTTACAAACAGGCAAAAGCACGCGGAATAACAATTATACGAAAACCACCAATCCCTGGAAAAATAACCGAAACCATTGATCCAAAGCAGCTACTTACCACCAAATACACCCCCACCTCCATTAAAGATATTATCGGTCACAAAGAGCAGATTCACCAGATTGCAACCTGGCTTCAAACTGAGAAGAAAGAGATGCGAGGCCTCCTTATCACTGGCCCACCAGGCATTGGAAAAACAACCACCGTCCATCTTATAGCAAAGGAGCTCGGCTATAAAGTAACTGAATACAATGCATCCGATACACGATCCATTTCAATGCTAAAAGGGATACTTGCACTCGGTATGCGGCGTCTGCAACATGAAATCATTGTTATGGATGAGGTGGACGGGCTCGTCGGTGGAAAAGAACGCGGTTCCGTGGGAGAAATTGCGGATCTTATCAAGCGATCACCTACACCTATCATTTGCATTGCGAATGAGAAACCCCCTAAATTAAAACCAATCGTGTCTGTCTGTCAAGATGTGAAATTTAATCGCCCCATGAAATCTACAATTGCAGCTGCGCTGCTACCCATTGTGAAAGCGGAGAAGATCGCGATTTCAAAAGTGGACTTGGAACAACTATGTGAAAAAAGTGGCAATGATATTCGTTCTATTCTAAATACCCTCGAATTCTTTGATGACGGTGCAAATCAGACTGCTGAATCCTGCAAAGATGCCGTTCATCGGCTCGATTTATTCTCCGCAACACAGCGACTCATGAGTAATAAACAGATGAAGATCTGCGATGCAGAGAACTTGGTCTACGTGGATTATCATATGGTACCACTTATGGTACAAGAAGCATATGCGACGGCTGCCATTGACATTGACGAACTAGAAAGGGCTGCCAATCTAATTTCAGAGGGCGATCTAATGAATAAGGCATTGTGGTCTACACAGGATTGGAGTTTATTGCCCGCGATTGTTACAAACACCGTGCTAACTGCAAAAACAGTGTCAGGGCCAGCCCCCTTTCAAATCTTTCCACAGTTTCTCGGTAAGAATTCAAAACGATTAAAGCAGGAGCGATGGATAAGTGCCTTGGCCAAAAAGATGCGATGCTCTAAAAGTGTCATGCGACTTGATTATGCGGGTCCACTGCGTTTATCACTGCTTGCCGCTTTGCAACAAGAGAAACCTGATATTAAAGGGCTAATTGCAAGGCTTGATACACTCGGATTAACAAGGGATGACTTGATGGAAACACTGTGTGAAGTGTCTCTAGACACACCATGTGAAGTGTCTCTAGACACGGTTGAAATTCCAACGAAGATAAAGACGGCATTTACGAGGGAGTGGAATAAAGGACATAATAGTGAATTAATTACACAGGGGAAAAAGAAGAAGAAAGTGTCAATTGACTCGGAATCAGAAATGGAGGAGTTGGAAGAGGGCGTGGAGGAGTTGGATCTAGAATAGATTAAATGAAAGGGTTGTGTGCCCACTGTAGCAATGCCTGACGCTGCACAGGCCGACAGCTCAAATCACCTTTCTTACAATTTGCCTTAATTTGCCCAACGTGCCTCTTGAAGCCTTTCCACCTTTTAATTTGTACTTGATCCAAAGAAGGAATCCTTCGGCCAACATAGTACCTAGACCACCATTGGAACCACCCGCGCGTATCAGGATTTATCTTAGGATCTGACAAAATTGGATACTGTTTAGCAATAGCATCCTCATCATTGGGTATCCAACCATATGCCTCCCATTCATATAATGGCAAACGGGATTTGACCTGGAAGCAGTTAATATCAGGATTTGCCATCTCGGGAGACAGTTTCCCTTTTTTAATTGCATTGATGAACCATTCTTTAGGAAATTCTAGGAGACAATCATTTGTATACTTCCCTTCAAACACCCCCAATTCCAACATCTCAGCGGGTGTAAAATAGGGTTGAAACTCAGGATCAAAATTCTTTCCAGGATCTTCTGCAAGGACATAGGAATATCCTTGTTGCATCTTATTATAAACCGTAATACGAACCCCTTTTTTATAAGCAGACAACGGATTGCCCTTCTCCTTTAGAATTTTTAACATATCATCCGTCGATTCTATTTCGAGAATACGCTTGTCTTTGAAATGCATTCGCCTTATGTATACACCAGATTATTTTTTAGTATACTTTTTTCAGGGCATTCTTTCTATTTTTATGATATTTACCATATTTATGATGTGTACGATTTGTATGATGATGTGTACGATTCATATGATTCACATGATTCACATGATATGTATGATTCCGTATCATATGCAGAACAGATGCAGCTTCATATTCAGACAAGATCCCCTCTATTTTGTCACGTTTATCCATAGATAACAGGGCATCTATCTTTTTATACAACACATCGCGTATAATATAATAAAATGTCTGTATCGAATTGCCTTGCCATTTCTTTGGAGGTGGGTTACGTATTTCATACAGTGTGTGATCCATGATATGAGAATATATTTGCAGTTTAATGTAGTTTACGATATCTGCTGCCATAATTATAGGGAGCGTGTCTGTATTTGTAAGGGCATCATATAGCTGTCTATTTGTCATTTTTTTCTTATATTCAACCGTTGCATACATATTGATGTCAATTGATAGATTATTTTTACCTGATACTCTTAAGGTTTGAAAGGTTGTATAAGACAGTATATTTTGTATTCCTTTGTGCATTGCTTCATCTCGAATGGTATTATATATTTCTCGGTCAATATACTCAACTGTCCTTGTAAAGGCACAATATGTATTATGTTTCGCATTATCGGATTCATGTTCTCGTTGTGCGGGTGTTACTAATAATTGCCTTGCAGCTTCTTTCATTGGACCCTCTTTTAACAGCGCAGCCCCGTATAAAATATGTAATCCAATTGGCGATTGTACTGATGTATTCCAATTTAAGTATCTACATATATTGTCAAACGGCTGCAGATACAGGGAATTCTCTGCAGTTCTCGCATCTACAAACTCATCATAACTAGCATAGGCCGCATGAAGTCTGTGTTTGAATTCATTCGAGAATATAGATGTAGTATGCCATATATTGTGTAGTATCTTTGTAAGATTATGATCATTTCGCATGAACTGCTGATTGGACCACGTAATGCATATGATATGCGATTTCTCTTGATTACACGTTTTATGCGACAATCGATATTCATTTGACATCATATCTTTGGGTACGCTATTTTTGATTAACCATGTATGCCTATTGAGTTGATCTTCATGTATATGTATTCCAAATAGCAGCATGGCAGTAATAAAAGGAAGCGTGTGCTCAATTTCACAGGACAAGCCATCTTTTACAGAATACTCCATGATAGGCAGTGTCTCATCAATTGCCAATCCGCAAATATAGCATTCTTCGCCGTGATAATTTCGTGGCAGTCCCGCCATATTTGCCTGTGTATCTGTGCCTGATAGTTCATAAATGGTGCGAAGTGTTGCTCTCTCTATACGCTGCTTTCCTGTTTTTGTATTTGTTCGTACCTTATTAAGCGAAGTCAGCCCTTGTTCGCCAAATAGTAAACGGATAAGATATGCTGAATCGACATCCAGTATCGACATCTATATATCATTACAGGGCGGTCTTACGCTGCTCTTCGATCAATTTCAAAAGGACATGTCCGTGGCATGGTTCAGGTGCACACCAGCATCCTAAGACTTTTCCTTCTAGTTGCATAAGTGCTTGACGTAATTCCTTGTCCACGGCAAGTTTTGCGCGCATTAGTGTTTCATATTTTTGAACTACCTCCGCCCTTGTTCCATCGCGGCCGATCTTATAAGGAGTGGTCCATATCGAATCATAGATAGGAAATCGCTCGCCTTTGATGAAGACAATTCCTTTACGTCCGATATATACGTGATCAGGATGCTGTAACCATTCAATAATTGTATGATATCCAGGGCGAAGATGGTAGACCTTGCAGGAAATGACTGACATATTATACCATAGGGGCATATGGGCCCTTAAATTGTTATAAGAACTTCTTACCAATTATAATATACTATGAATAAATAGATGGCAGCAACAGCAGTAGCAGTACCAGTAGCAGTACCAGTAGCAGTACCAGTAACAGCATACAATGATACAAATATTGATCATTACTACAATACATTGTATCGTCGCTTCACAGCAAATCCAATCGAAGAGAATGCGAATATGTTAATTGGTCTTATTATACAGGCATCTCCCTCAAAACAAAGGGCTATATTAGAGCATATAGAACAGGCATACGTTCAAAGTAATGCTAATGCAAACTATTCAAACACTCATAAAACAAAGATTCAACACGGTATTGTCTATATTATAGAGAATGTTAAAAGGATGTTGACCTCAGAAAACCCTTCAAATAAACCTGAAAAGATTGCATTAGCAAATAACTATATAAGACAGCATCCCATTCGCATGAATGTAGCTACATCAAATGTACCATCACAAATTGGCCCAGTTATTGCACATGTACCCCCAATGCCACATGCAACCATTGACCCACAATTTAATGTTGGAATAAAAGACACCAATAGTATTATCGACTTTATACATAACTCATTAAAGAGTGAAATATTCTACCCAACACTCGATCGTGCATATAAACAGCACGCCAATGTTCAGCCATATCGTGCACAACTGGCCCAAATCGATAACAGTTCCGCAGTAAAACGGCCCCATAGGGCAATTCGTGAACTCCTTGCAGCATCCATACCATTACGAAATTTATACACAGTCGCTGAGTTCCTTCGTAGTTACATTGATTTCCACCATGATTTCAAAGGGCGATCATTTACTTTAATACAAGAAGCTCGCCACATTTTTGAACGTATGATTCTAGTTGGAATTGGAAGTCAAGTTATATATCGTGCTGCGAAAGTGCCTATCAATATTAATACATGGTATGTCGAATGGATAAACAGACTCGAAGGAATGTATACACAGGGTAAAACGGATGTATCACAGTCGCGCTGTCAAGAACTTATGAATGACCTCGTAGATGAACTTCTGTTATTTGTGGGAGATCCACGGAATGTGGATGGCGCGGACAATGTGATTAACTGGATTCCATTAACCACGATGGAGGCCCAGCGTGATAACGTCTATTATGTGCACAATGCAGCGGCGGATCCTACAGATGCGCCCATGTCAGAGTACACCAATGAAGAGGGGGAACTTGAGCCAATCGAAGAGGGTGAACTTAATCCTGCTGTAATTAATAGATTGCGACAATATCTGAATAATAATGGTGTATCCCATACATTTGTGGAATCTATCAAAACGAGTTTCTATTCATCCTTTTTACAGAATAAAACGTGGAACAGTCAAGGAAACGAATTTGGAATGTTAAATGTAATATTGCCTATCGCAGATTGGGACGCAGCGCCAGGTGTTAAGAAAGCCGATTATATTCCGCCCATGGATGCGTACATGACATCCGCGGAACCACTTCCAATTTTTGGTGGTATTGTAAATGTACACGTGGATAACAACATACTTACGTGTGAAGGTATAGGGCCAAAGACAGCATTACACATTCCTGGTCCACAGAAACTCGATCTGAATGCCATTCTAAAAACAGCTGGACAGGATATTTTGCGTGTTAAAAAAGGCAATGTTGGGAAACAAGAGAGAACCAGAGTGCTGGAAGGCATCGATCCTGATGACCCAGCATTAAAGTTATATTATCTTCCACTTCTTAAAACATGGACGGATTACGTGCAAGTTCGAATGTTATCTCATTTAAATCGGTCAACGGATCCTGCACAGCCTGCAATCGCCATGTGCACTGTGGATATTTGCTGCGAAATTACTGCACGAATGTATGGGCTGCCTTTTGTAATGCTTGCTGGAAATCGTACGATTACATTGTATTGTTATGATCTGCGCGCAAATGCCAAATTTGCAGAAACTCAGAAAGACAATCGGATTCAGACAATGGCGTCGGTACTTGCCAAACGAAGAGAGATGCGTGCTACAGTGTCGAACTGGTACACGTACATTACTACCCTCTTTGAAAACCTTGAAGATTATATGACGGATCCTGCACTCTATTTTAGCATTCTTGCCTTTAAACGTAAAGCGGAAGAATACAAAAAACACATGAACCGAAATTTAGATGACATTGATAATGTTGCAAAGGAACTTGATAGTGGTATAATCTCCGTGCGTACACAACAACTTCTACAAGGATTTCCTACTACACTCGAGAAGTCATTTCGCCTTTCTACAAATTCGGAGCAGATTTCGATTGATTTCGATGAGACGTATACAATGCTACAAGGTATTATTCAACAAATACGTTCAGATCCTAAGACATATGATGCTTGGCAGATTACCCGTGTCAAGATAGATCAGGATATTGTAAATATCTGTAGAACGGATATGGATAGTTATAGACGCTATGCCTATAACATAGGTATTTATGTTATCTCATATTTAAAAGAGTATAGTGACATTAATGCAAAAATAAAACGACTTGCTACAATTCAAGAAGAATGTATAAAAGCTACTTTGCAATCTACAGTTGTCAATGGATTTATCGCGGAATCCTTTGTGGGTGTAAGCGATATGCAAAAGGCATTTATTGAATCGTCAGTGTCTTATCGTGAATGGGAAACTAAATATAAGGCGTTACTTTATGCAAAAGAACATGCATGGAAGAGTAATGATAAAAAAAGCGAATCTGCACTTGCGCGATCTGATGTGATGAATTTGTATCATGTGCTCCTGAATATGGATGACGTATTCTATAATACCATGAAAGACACAATGCTTATTGCACTTATTTTACTTAAAATAAATGGCAATATGGAGCCTTTTGTGTATGATATTGATTATTCCTACATTAAAACACAGGCCCCTCCTCCATTTGCTCCCAAAGCAGCTACAAGAGAATCTAGTCGACGAACTGCTGCTGCTGCTGTCTCAGGAAACCCTTTAAAGCGTAAACAACCGTTTAATAGCAATAAGCCGCCCAATCGTAAGGAGGAAAATGATGCACAAAATATGGGGCTACTTCAAGAATCGGAATATTTTCTCAATTGGAATGAACTATATACGTCTACCAAGTCGCACACATTGTCTATGATTGACCCTGAAAATGCACTGGTTGGGTTAATTAAACGCATTATGAAATATATGAAGTCGTTTCTAACGATCGATGAGAGTATTGTATATAAAGAAATAAATGAAAAGATCATTGTTATTGGGCGCACAAGCTGTCTATGCTCTACAGATCCTACAGGAGGTTCTAAGCGCGCCAAATGCGCACAAACGTGTCCCATCTTATATGGCAATAATAACACGAAGCGTAATATGAATTCTAAAAAACCTAAAATAGGGGGGTATAAAATTGATACCCGCAAACGCATCCGTAAAACCACGTCAAAACGCTTATATAAAGGGCGAACTTATAGGCGAAGCACCTGTAAACGAAGCACTTATAGGCGAAGCACCTGTAAACGAAGTACTTATAAACAAAGCAGGCACTTAAAGCGCACACAAAAGAAACGATAATAGTTCAAAGATGCTTCGTTATACACCCCCCAAACCTGCTCCCAAACCTGCTGATTTTGATGCATTCTATGCCTCGCTCACGCCTGCAGAAAAAGAACTGCATGCGTTAGCGACTGAAAAACTGGGATCGTCGTATTTTATCCAGTGGACGCATATGTACCGTGCATGGACAAAAGAACAAAAGAAGAAAGAAGATGAAAAGAAATAGTCCTAAAAATCCTTATCCACATGCTCCAATAAAACAACCGTATTCATATGCAGTACCTTCAAATCATGTATGCGATTCTGATTCTTATATTCAGACATTACATGCTCCAATGACTTTAGCAAATGATGAATTGACTTCTTATAATCGGCCACTTTATAATGATAACCCTTGGCGTTGGCAAGAACCATCCAGCCTAGTTTTTCATACATGGCCTCGTACCATTTGTGAAGCCCGTGAAATGTCATTGCATATTTGGGCAATGATTTGCGTGTACTACGTGTACTATGATTGCTGTGTCGTTTTGTTTTACGCATTTTTCTTCTTAGTACAGAGATATTATGGCAACCGATGCTTTTCGGAATGCTTTCTTCCAAAAGCTTATTGAAGAAGAGCGAGCCAAAGAAGCTGCACTTAAATTGCAGCAGGCAAATTGTTTTCATAAGTATGATACTGCAAATGGTGTAAATGAAATTGCATGTAGTAAATGCGGGCATGTACGAGTAATGCGCCATATACCTAGTAAAAAAGGAAGATCCGATTGCATTGTTTCATGAGCTATACGCTATGCAAAAGCTAAAGCTATGCAAATGCGTATCAAATTGGTTTATAAATTACTATACGGTATATATAATGTTTGACTGGCTATATAATCTATTTATGCAATTTGTTACGTTTATCCTATCCCTCTTTGGATCGTCAGCTGAGAAGAAAGTACATTTTGACGAGGGCCTCGAAGACAAGAAGGAAGGTGGGAATGCGATGGAGCCTTTGCTTGAAAATGGGAATGAACAAGTTGCGCAATAAGCGAAGTGCAATAAGCGCAATAAGACGAGTCTAAATATTATATAAAGAATATAACATCAGAATAGGATGGTTCCTACTATTTTGATATTATCCGATCATCGATCAATACATTCAATTGACCTTTTTTACCCATTTTTAATATTACATAATTTTTTGCAACACCTTAATGTCGTTAAAAAATGTAATTCTTATGTTAAGAAGAAGATTGATAACTATTTATTTTATCAATTCAATCCAACGTATCAGTCGCCTTATAAATTGCATACATTGCATACATTGCATACATTTCATACACTTCATGCATTTCATACACTTCATGCATTTCATGCATTTCATACACTTCATAATACAACGCTCTTTTCATGTCCCACCCGCAAACGAGTATTCAACATGATGTCAAACCCAGCATCCTCAATATTCTTGCAGAATGCAACATCCTCACTGCACATATCCAATAGCTCCAAGCCATCCTTTCCTCGCATCTTTTGCAACTCACGATTGAAGAACGGATACTGCAATGAGTCAAGTACCTCCTTCTTGCATGCAAAGAAGCCCATGCCCGCATACGATACTTTCAAGAATTCAGGCTCAGGCAACGGCTTGACCTCTTCCTTGTTCTCTTCGGCCTTCTTTCGTTCTTCCATTGCTGCCACAAATGCCTTTACTTGTGCCTCAACATCCTTCGGCTCGAGAAACTGAAAGGTGCCATGCTCTGCAAAGTAGGATTTATTCCAGTCACGTACGACTGCGAACTGTTTATTACTCGCCATCATATAGTATCCAGATACAACGGGATGAAGCTTTGTGCACTCGATGAGCTCAATCAACTGTGCGGCACTAAAGACAACATCTGAATCAATGCTGACGAACACATCGTAGGCTTCGTCATTGAACGGCTTCTGATTTTTGCCACGTAGAACATTGAGTCCAAGCGTGTGCATGCGGGCAAATGGGACAAACGAGCTCTTACCAGGGCTGACTATAATGTCGTACTTGTTGGTGTTCCAGATTGTATAGATGGCTTGGGTCCAGGAAAGAAGAAATGATTGTGAGAAATGGTCGCCAGGTAGACCTACAATTACACGGAGCTTTTTCTCTTGCTGCTGCTGTTGCACAGCAGGTTGCATAGCAGGTTGCACAGGAACAGCAGGTTGCTGTAGATCAACAGATTGAGGCTGTTGCAAAGGAGTAACAACCTGATTTACTGGAGCATCTACATTACTGTTACTAAAGGGATTCGCATTAGCAGCAGCATCAGTAGCAGTAGCAGTAGCAGTAGTAGTAGTAGTAGTAGTAGTAGAATCATTTGAAGACATGGCTAGTATATAGTATGTATTTTGCATATTCTTTAGGTTTCTATACACCTTTGTCCAAATGCATAAAAAATAGACACTCTTTTTATTTTTATTGTTATTTTATGTATATTTGCATTATTGGGAATAGTATACGCACTTCAACCCATATTTCTTAATACATTTGTCTAAATGGCACTGGCACACATCACATGGCTTTGAATTTGCAATCTGATTTGTTCCACGTGAAATACGAATGACAATCATAATCGCACCTGATAACTTGGTATGATCTCCCATCTTCTTAATGACTGCGCGTTCTGCATGAATCGATCGATCATCATATCCACAGCCACCTTGACGCGATCCCACAAAATTCGATGCAATTTCTAAGATTTTTCCTCGCTTCATAATAATCGCGATATGCGCCTTTTTAAGATTAGTTCTCATCCATACTGCCTTAAATGAAATATTCGTTTGAATTAATTGAAAGATCGACTCTTTGCTAATACGCATTGTTAAACCCTGTTAATTCCATTTTTTCTATTCAATTTTTATTACATTTCAGTAGAATGCTCTAAAGGGACTAATGACTCTGCGGCAAAAGACTCTATCGATTTCTCATGCATATCAGTGCTTACAGGAATGGTATTTGTATCAATCCTAGGAGAAAGTATGGGAGATTCACCCATTATAGGTATACGAGAACTTGGTGGTGGGGATGAAAACGCCTTATCAATCATAATTGTATTCAATGATGCCACTCGGTCGGGCAAAATAATCTTATTCTTTATTGTTTGAGTGAGTGAACTCATCGGAATAATATTTCGCTTTAAAGACAGGCGTGACTCAAATCTAGAATTATCCACCTTTATGGTTGACGGAAGTTTCTTCTTTTCCAGGTCAATCTCTTCCTGGATCTTTTTCTGACGTTCCTCCATCGCCTTATTATAATCCTCTTGTGATTGTTTGACCCTCTGTCGCTCTAGTTCAATCTCTACTTCCAAGTTCTTCTTACGCTCGTCCAATACTTGTTCCAAGCGTGTGTCAATTTGCTCATTGATTCGCTCTTGTATTTTGGGCATTGTAAGTTCCGTTAACATATTGCGTCGCTGTTTTAACATAATCGCGGCATCCACTGCGACCTGTTTCAATCGTATGTCAGAGCTTTCAAATACATGGGTATGTTTCAATTCGCCGCAAATATCTGGCTTCTTCAAATTAGGGATACTATTAAACCGATCCTCAAATAATTCAATTGCATCCTCAGGAATTGGCGGGGACTGTTCAATTAAGCGATCGAGGTCTGCGCGGCAAATCTTTAAAAAATCGAGGGAATCCATGCGTTCATATGGATTTAGCGCCAATTCAATGGCGATTAAGCGTTGGAATTTACCCCACGCAATTGATGCTACACGGTGCGATTCTTCCAGCTGTGCATAGCGTAAATAGTTTCCAATTGTTGTGAGTAGGCCTGCAAATAATGAAATGCCACCAATTGCAAAACTCGCATATTGCTTCGAAGTGTTGTCAGAAAATACAGATTGAATTCCGAAGTTGGCTGTGCCGCCTAACGTCGTTAAAATAATAACGGGTAAATTGATCCAGAGTGCTTTACTGTGGTAAATCTTTTCGGATTTATCGTGGATCCACCGATAGCACAGTGCTATATCACTCCACTCGGACATAAGACGCTCTTGTTCCTTTGACCAACCATTTAAAAAACGCTTTGGTTGTTCGTCTGGTTTTTTAGAGGGCGAGGTAGAGCGTGATCTGGCTGAATCATCCGTTACCGTTCTAGGGCGCGAATCTCTATCCTGCCCATTAATAATGGTCACGCCTTCTTCTTGTTTTATCATTCTATCTCCTTTATTATTCGTTTTATTTTTATATTGTTCCTACGCATCAGGACTAAATTTATATTTGTTTATATGTGTTTATACGTGTTTATACGTGTTTATACGTGTTTATACTTGTAAAGATCGAAATGTGATAGATACACGTCGCCCCCTTGCCACTTTTTGTCCATCCACTACATCTGATTTTCTCGACGCCATTTCGTGCGTCCATTTGTATCTTGCATCTCCTGACATAATATAGAGCGAATTCTCCTTTACATAACAATTGACTTGTGCATTTGTATCAGGTATGCGAAATGTCATCATTGCACCTGATCCAATCGTAAAACAGCCAATCACGGGTCCATATTGCTTGATATCAATGTGCTTTGAAATGCCTTGGCCTGGCTGATAGTCGTTTACAATGCATTGATTAAATTCATGGCCCTCTGCCACAATGCCCAGTTCTACGCACGTGTCTTTCAGCTGTTGTGCTAAGGCGGCGATGCATTCAGGAAAGGGTTCGCATATGTTACTGCTCTTTCTGGCCGCGTAATCATACGTGAACCCATAATGCTGTATTTTTCTAGAGTTTTCAGATGTGGTTATTTTTTTCCATTCACGGCGATCTAATTCTTCGAGAATGGATGGTAGCTCAATGTTTTCTTTGTAATAGAGTCCATTCATGGTGGCTGTCTGTTATATTATATTGCAATCTAAAATTCAATTTTTATGTAGCGTGTCTATTCGATCCTGGCTCTTGGATTTCCGTGTATTGATATTCCTCCCCCTCCTCTGTTTCCGCGGAAGTATAGCACAAATAGTAATACATGGCATATAGTCCTGCAAAGACAAGAGCAGATGCGCACATGAGCCCTTCTAGAAAGATCCCAAAACGAACATCGCTGTGACCAAAGGTTACAAACCCAATTATGCCTACACACAATGTACATGCCAAATGGAGTAATAGAATACCGTTAAAGCGCTCTTCGTCAAATTCCATACGTAGCGTGTTATATGTTGCAAATGACACTTTTTAGTTTCAATTTTATTTCCTCCATTTCTTTTTAGCCTCGAGACCTATCTTGTATATTCCTTCTATGTCCTTTTCAGTCAATGTTGCAATGTCCACGTTTTTTGGAAGGGACACAAATACTGCTTTTTTAACGGATGTCTTTATAATGTAGGGGCCATATTGCCCTGTGCGAATTACATAATTCTTAAACGTTTTCGTTTCTGCTTCGCTTTTTGATTGAAATCGCTCTACCATCTTCTCGCTCAATTCGTCTGCAATAAACGGGATGGACGTGGTGTCGCACTGTAAATATGCCCCAAACTTGCCCAATTTCTTATATATCGGTTTACCATTCCATTCGCCAATATGCTGTGTAGATTGCCTGTGTTGTTCTTCGTGGTCCTTTTGAAACTTGACGGCGATTTCTTCTGTTAGATCCTCAAATGCAATCCCCTTTGGCCATCCTAGAAACTGTGTATCCTTACCCTCGATAAGAAGTAGCGGGCCCTTCTTGGTTTGAACGGCTTTAAGTCCTCCCTTTAGATTCATGACTTTACTACTGCTGTGACTTGCGACGTCTTCTTTAGAATCGTCCTGCAATAATCCGTCATAGCGCTCCTTATATGATTCCCACGTACCCTTGACAAGCTGCTTCCAATTTCCCTGTCCTTCTGCAATACTGTCAAGCTGTTTTTCCATGCGCCCTGTAAATTCATAGACAAATAGGTCGTCGAAATGCTTCAGCATAAATGCAAGAACGGATCGTCCCAGGTCTGTTGGGACCAATTTGTTCTTTTCCGCGCCTACTTTTTTGGGTTTCTCTTCAAATAAGGGCGGCCACTGGTTAGAACGCAGTGTATATTCTTTTACTTTAATTGTAGTGGAAGGAATGTCAATGCATTCTACGTAGTTCTTCTCTTGAATGACGGCGAGAAGGGAGGCAAAGGTGGACGGTCTGCCAATCCCGTGACGCTCCAATTCGCGAACGAGGGTTGCCTCTGTATAGCGTCCCTGCGCCTTTGTTTCTTTAGGGCTAGCTGTCATATGCGTCCATTGTAGTTGCGTGCCTTGCTCTAACTGTGTTATATATAACCAGTTGTTCGTATGATCTTCTTTGGAATCATCGCCGTCTTCGTCCAATGCTGCTATTTTCCCTACGCACTTCCATCCCTCAAACACGGTGCGTTTCGATTCGGCGCGCCATGTAAAATCAGTGTCATTGTCAATTTGCAGCTTGATACTGCATGTTTCTCCTCGTGCCGCAGACATGACCGATTGAATGGTTCGCTGCCAAATGAGGTGGTATAATTTCTTTTCATCTTTATCGATGTTTTCAATATTTTCAATGTTACTCACTTCCATGTTCGTTGGACGAATTGCCTCGTGAGCTTCTTGTTGCTTTGCTTCTTTCGCTTCTTTTTGCTTCTTTGGTTCATTCGCCAGACTCTTTATATATTCCACTCCATACAGCTTCTCTACCACTGCAATTGCCGCGTGTAAGGCCTCTTCTGACAGTACTGCTTTATCTGTTCGCATATAGGTAATATGGCCCGCTTCATATAAACGCTGTGCCGCTTTCATGGTCCACTTTGGATTCATACTGTATAGTGCACTTGCTTGCTGTTGCAATGTACTCGTAATTAATGGAGGCGGGCTTTGATTCGTCCATGGCTTGACTGTGTTTGATATCACGATTGCATGCGGTGTTTGATAAATGGATTCCATGTAATTCTGCGCGGATTCTTCATCTTCGAGCTCATCTTCCATTGTTGCATTTAATGCATTTGTTGCATTATTCTTCAAAGTACTCGTAAAATTTAAAGCACTCGTAAAATTTAAAGCACTCGTAAAATTCAAAGTACTCGTAAAATTCAAAGCACTTGTAAAATTTAAAGCACTTGTAAAATTCGCATGTAACTGCCAGCTAGACGCGGTCTTAAATGAACCAATCGCATCTTCTCGTTCCACTACCAAGCGCAAACTTGGCATCTGACAGCGCCCCGCAGATAAACCGCGACCTACATATTTCCATAAAAGTGGGCTCATTGTAAACCCAATAAGAATATCGAGCATGGCACGGGCTTGCTGTGTATGTACTCGGTTCATATCAATCGTTGTGGGATGTTGGATGGCGTGCAATATTGCTTTTTCAGTGATTTCCGTAAAAGTGACACGGTGTGCAACTTTGGGATTGAGTTTCAATAAAAGACAGACTGAATAGGCAATTTGTTCACCTTCCATATCACGATCCGCAGCTAAATACACAGTATTGGCCTGTTTCGCTGCATCTTTTAATTGTGCAATGGCCTTTGCCTTTTCTTTAAGGAATTCATATCGTGGCTCAAAATCTGCCTTTAGGAAATCCAGATTTTGCTCCAATCCTCGAATATGTCCGAGGGATGCAATCACCCGCCATCCTGCGCCGAGATACGACTGGATCTTCTGACATTTTGCGGGGGATTCAACGATGAGAAGGGATGACATATGTTTAGTTCTACCATAATCTAGAAAGATATAACCTATCAAATTTCTATTTTATACTATACTCATTATAGAATGAGAACGGGTCAAGAAGTTGTCCTTGAGATCTGTGCAGTATCTGTTCTAAATATCGCGGCGGTCTATGTGGCTGCATTTGTTTATCACTTGAATTGGTGGGGTATCCTTGGTGTAATGGTAGTAGCCTCTCTTCTTACGGCGTATCTTTCTGATATGTTTGTAAAGAGATTCAAGACCGATAATGAGCATGTGGCAGTAAGTGATAGCAATTCAATTATTATTATCACGGGTGCAACTTCGTTGGCGGTATTGTTGATTCTAAGTCTGCATTTTAATCTACCGATGGCACTTGGCATTTCATTGCTGTCGGGTCTTGAAACAACGTTTTGGAAGCAGATGCTGTTCAATTGATCCCTTGTGTGTACTGTGTCAAATGATAGGGAGGGGATTTAAAGGGAATCACATCCAA
>Ga0007819_1000218_pt1 | contig 19314 bp, 18 predicted proteins | sample CryBogCBE07Jul09_FD_71203 | JGI IMG/M metagenome (GOLD analysis project Ga0007819, IMG submission 71203) | Freshwater microbial communities from Crystal Bog, Wisconsin, USA - CBE07Jul09 | ecosystem: Environmental > Aquatic > Freshwater > Lake | place: Crystal Bog, Wisconsin, USA | collected... | reverse complement strand
TATTGGGCAAGGATTATATGTTGGATATATTGATAATCAAGGTTCGTATGGTGAAAGTGGCCTTATATATTCATCAGGATCTGTTGTAGTTACTCAAGCATCGATTCCTTATTATGCTGTTTCGGAACTTATTGCAGATAGTGATATTTCAATATCAACTTCGATCGGTGTTGTTACTATTGCTTGTACTGCCACGCTTCAAAGTATTACAGATAGAGGATCAATCACGTCTGATATTATATATCTAACAAATCAAACACAATCATATTCAACAACAACCGGTGCATTAGTTATTGCAGGAGGAGTTGGAGTTGGCGGAATTCTTTCAGCAACAAATATGTATTCAAACGGCGATATAGTTGTTACTTCGCAAACATTAGGCATGTACGGTGTTGCAAATATTCAGGCAGGTAACCATATATCAATCTCGCCAACAAGCGGTACTGGAACTGTAATAATTGATAATATTGGTGTTACTTCTTTAGCGGGATCAGAATATTTAGGAGTATCAACTTCAACACTGGATGTAATATTAACAAATTTAGGGGTAACTTCGTTAACTGGTTCACAATATCTAGGAGTATCGACTTCAACCTTAGATATAATTTTAACAAATTTAGGTGTTACTGACCTTACACCTGGTAGCGGTATTGCTGTTTCAACTTCAACTGGTTCAATTAACATTTCAAGTATTGATACGTTACAAACTGTTGCACAACGAGGAAATACAACTACAAATACTATTAAGATATTCAATGATACTCCGTCGACTACATCAACTAATGGAGCATTGATAGTTGCAGGCGGAGTTGGTATTGGCGGAGATCTTAATATTAATGGTATGTTAAATGTTAATAATACAATCTCTTCGTTGTTATCTATGTATTCTTCCGGTTCGGTTGTTCTTACAGAAGCGTCATTACAAGATTACGGTGTTGTTGTATTACATGGCGGGACCGGAACATCAGTTTCGCCGAACTCGGGTAACGTTACCGTTTGGTCAACTGCAACATTTCAAAATGTAACCGATTGCGGATTCACTACTACAAATATAATCCATATTCAAAATGGTACACCATCTCAGTTTAGCTCACAATATTTGGGTAATGTTGGAGCATTAAAAGTTGATGGAGGGATTGTAACAGGCGGCGATATAAGTAGTTACCAGGGAAATTTAAATCTTTATTACGGAAGTATAACATTAGATTACGGAAGTATAACATTATATCAAGGCTCTTTAAATGTTACAAGATCTGCATCCATTGGAAATTTAACAATTACTGGATATAATTCAGGAGATCAATTAACTGTTGAAGGAAATAGTACATTAAATGGCACATTAACTGTTACAAGCGATGTTAGAATTAATGGAAAATTAACAGTCGATGGTTCTATTTATTCAAATACCTTTCAAGTATTAACAACTGATATATTTTCAAATCCAATTGATATTCTAGATAATACTAATGCAACGTCAACAACGACCGGTGCATTAACAGTTGTAGGTGGGGTCGGAGTTGGTGGAAATTTATATGCCTCATCATTATATTCTGATGGATCAATCGTTCTTACTGAAGCTACATTAAACAAATACGGAGTTGCTAAAATTCTTGCAGGAAACGGAATTGCAGTGTCGACATCCGTTGGAGTTATTTCTGTATCAAGCAATGCAACGCTTCAACAAGTTACAGGATTTGGAAATATAACCACAAATGCAATTAAAATTTCTAATACTACACCAACAAACGATCCATTATCCGGAGCATTAACTGTTGCAGGCGGAGTTGGAGTTGGACAAAATATTCATTTAAGTGGTAATATATACGGAAATAGTGGATATATTTTATTAGATCATATTGGGCATATTGCATTAAGTACTTCGGCAACAAATGCAATTGGTAGCGGAATTCAAATTGGACCTACATCGCAACCATTTATTTCATTGACATATTCTGTCAACGGGAGTGGATATAATGCATGGCTGTCATCAGGCGGCATAGATTTAAATGGCCAAACAAATATTTTTGATACTACAACTTCAGACTCAACTGATTCAGGAGCATTAACAGTTTTTGGTGGAGTTGGAGTTGGCGGAGACCTAAATGTTGGCGGAAGTATTTTCTCAAATGGCGCTCAAGTTATTACAACAACTACACAAGGAATTTCACAAATTTCGTCAGGCAGCGGTATTTCAGTTGCAGTATCATACGGAAATGCTACTATTTCGGCTATTGATACACTTGATTTAGTTACAAGTCGAGGAAATACGTCAACTAACAGCATTAATATAACAGATAATACACCATCTATTTCAACATTAACTGGTGCATTAACAATAGCAGGCGGAGTTGGAGTTGGCGGCAATTTAAATGTTGGTGGATCAATAAGTATTAATGGTCCAGTTACATTTGGTTCTCCGGTTACTTTTAACGGTACTGCAACATATGTAAATTCAACTAATACTGTTTATACAGATAATATGATTGAATTACATACACCGCCGGGTGGAGTTGGAGGGCAGTGGAGCTCAAATGACCACAAAGATATTGGAGTTCGTTTTCATTATTATAACGGAACTGATTTAAATGCTGCATTAGTATTAGCCAATGATTCAAAAATGCTTGAGTGGTATAATGCCGGAGCTGAATCCACAACCGGTACATTTGCTGGAGCTAATTATGGCGGATTTAGATTAGGAAATATACAATTAACAAGTTCTACTAATGCAACTTCAACAACATCTGGTGCATTAATTGTTGCAGGCGGAGTTGGTGTTGGTGGGGATTTATATGCTTCAACAGTTTATTCAAATAATGCACCTGTAGTTACCACAGATACATTAAGTTCATACAGTATAATTAACATTTCAACAGGAAGTGGGATAGCTGTTTCAACCTCAAGTGGCATAGTAACTGTATCAAGTATTGATACATTGCAACTTGTAACAAATAGAGGAAACACTACTACAAATAAAATTTGTATAACAGATGCTACAAATGCAACTTCAACAACAACTGGTGCATTAATTGTAACAGGTGGAGTTGGAATTGGCGCAAATTTATATGCTCTAGCTGTTTATTCAAATAACGCATTAGTTATTACAACAGCAACAATAAAATCACAAAGTGTCACAAGTTTATCAACAGGAAGTGGGATAGCTGTTTCGGCTTCAAGCGGTACAGTAAATATATCAAGTATTGATACATTGCAACTTGTAACAGATAGAGGAAACACAACTACAAATAAAATTTGTATAACAAACGCAACACCGGCAACTTCAACAACATCTGGAGCATTAATTATAACAGGTGGAGTTGGAATTGGCGGGGATCTAAATGTTGGCGGAAACATATATGCTACTAATTTAACATTAAATGGTGCAACGGTTGTTACTACTGCAACTTTAGGAGCTTTTAGTGTAGTAGGTATTACTACCGGAAGTGGGATAGCCATTTCAACTTCAAGCGGCATAGTAAATATTTTAAGTATTGATACATTGCAACTTGTAACAGATAGAGGAAATACAACTACAAATAAAATTTGTATAACAAATGCCACACCTGCAACTTCACCAACATCTGGTGCATTGATAGTAACAGGAGGAGCCGGTGTTAGCGGCAATATGTACATTGGTGGAAACCTATATTCAAATGGTGCAGCAGTAGTCACTACTGCAACATTGGTTAATGAAAACGTAATGCGTATTTCAGCTGGCAGCGGAATCTCTGTAACAACATTAAATGGTATTATCAATATTGCAAATAGTGACACACTACAACTTGTAACAAATAGAGGAAATGCAACCACAAATACTGTTTATATAACAAATACCACAACTGCAATTTCGACAACTACTGGTGCATTAATAGTTACTGGTGGAGTTGGAATTGGAGGAACACTTGTTGCTACATCTGCAATTTTTCCAGGGTCGGCAAGTTCGTTAGGTGCAATACTAACCAATGCCGCAGAGACAACAAATATTATTAATGCAGCACCATCAGCAACAACAAATGTATATTTAAATACCGGTGCAGTTCAATTTTATACTGTTGCAGCAACTACAAATTGGACTCTTAATATTGCATTTTCAACATCAACATCGATAAATTCGGCGTTATCAATTGGACAATCGACTACAATTGCAGTTTTAGCAGTTCAAGGAGCAACTGCATATTATCCAACGCTTTTTACAATTGATGGAACTACACTTACTCCATATTGGCAAGGTGGAACACCACCAGCAAAAGGAAATGCAACTGGTATTGATGTTTATACGTACACCATAATTAAAACAGGAAATGCATTGTACACTGTACTTGCTACCCAAACTCAATTTTAAGAAATAACATGCCATTAATAATAACAGCAGGAAACATCAGTGTAAACGGATATGGATTTAATTCTCGACTGAACAATTTATTAGCAAATGCTGGATCAATCTCGTTTACAACTCCGGGATCATATAGTTGGACAGTACCAACCTGTGTTTTTTCAGTATCAGTAGTAGCGGTCGGTGCAGGAGGAAATTCAACATCATTTACATGCAATGCTCCTGCAAGCGGTGGCGGCGGTTTAGGGTGGAAAAATAATATTACAGTTGTTCCTGGACAGGTTTATACGGTACAAGTTGGTAATTCAACAAATGTGCCAGCAACATCAAAAAGTTATTTTTCAACGAGTACATTTGTTGCAGGATTAGGCGGAAATGGCGCAACCGGTGGAACACATGTAGGTGATGGTGGTGGAAATGGTGGGGCCGGCGGTGAAAGTGGTGGATATGGGTTTTATCCTGGCGGCGGCGGCGGGGCTGGTGGCTATACAGGAAATGGCGGAAATGGAAATAGCCCAGCAGGAGCCGGCGGATCAGCAGGAGCCGGCGGCGGCGGCGGCGGTGCAGGCGGAGCATTATATGCAGCCGGAAATAATGGAGGCGGAGTTGGAATATTTGGCCAAGGCGTTAGCGGAGCCGGCGGTGCCGGTGCTCATTATCAACAATCCGGAGCAGGTGGAGCCGGGTCCAGTGGATCAGGAAAATGTTATGGCGGCGGCGGCGGAAGAGCATATGTTAGTGGCGGTTATGTTGGCGGGACCGGAGCCGTTCGTATTGTATGGCCTGGATGTGCAAGACAATTTCCGTCAACTAACGTTGGATTACTATAATATGCCATTAATAATAACAGCAGGAAATAATACCGCAAAAGGATACGGGTTTAGTTTAGTATGCGCCTACCAAAATAGCAAAACAGGTCAAATAAATATTTCATATTTGATTATTGGTGGCGGTGGTGGCGGCGGACAAACTATAGCAAGATACTATTGTTATTGGGCCGGCGGCGGTGGCGGTGCCGGCGGATTTGTAGAAGGAACAGCTACAATATGTACCAGTATTTCATATCCTATTGTAATTGGTACAGGTGGTGCAACTCATACAAATGGCGGAAATTCAAGTTTTTTAAATAATATAGCATACGGTGGCGGAGCAGGTGGTATATCTAGTCAAAATACAACAACTTCTAAAGGATCCGATGGCGCAAGTGGTGGCGGAGGCGGTGCAGTTGTTCTGTACCTAGGTGGAAATTCACCAGGAGGAAACGGTATAAGCCCACAAGGATTTAATGGAGGATATGGGCACGGAACAGGAGGACAAAATGGTTCATACCCGGCATATATGGGAGGCGGAGGTGGCGCCGGGGGAATTGGTGGAAACTTATACAATGGCATGAAAGGAGGAATTGGAGCAATATCGACTATTACAGGAACCGCAACTTATTATGCAAGTGGTGGTGCAGGTGGATGGAGAAACGGATGCAATGGTTATGCGTACGGTGCAATTCAACCAGGAGGAGGGGGATCTAATAGTGCAGGAACTCCAAATACTGGAGGAGGTGGCAGTTCTCCAGGATATGCCGGAGGATCTGGAGCAGTTATTATTTTATCACCATCACCAGCTTTTAAAATAACTGGAAATTATATTGGCCCAACCCCAAATGGTTGCAATTATGTCTATAAATTTACATCATCTGGATCAATTACGTTTTAGCAAAATTTAAACAGATCACGTTCTTATTAGTGTTACTTTAGATTTTGTTAGTGCAAGAGGTTTGGCAATTAAAAAGATGTTGTAGAAGTAAGCAGATAACCAACATGACTTAGATGGAAATATAGCTGTTAGAACTGAGAAGTGCAACATATCAGATAACATTATAACACCATAATAAATTTTTATGATTATTTTACAAATAAATATAGTTAATTCTCATAATTTAAAATAGGACCACTATGCAAACGGAAATAATTGAAGATACATTAACTACTGAACCTTCTGATCAATTAGAAGTATATAATTACTTTGTATCATCAGTTTATACAATTAATAAACCAGAATTTTTAGATATTCTTAAAGAAGTTTCACGCGATAAAATTAATAAAATACCAGAAGATCAACGAGGATATGGATTATGCCATACTGATAATTTATTAGATGATGAAAGAACAACACAGTTTGCCGAATATGTAGGATCTACTGCTTGGAATATTTTAAAAGGACAAGGGTTTTTTATGGATAATAAACATGTCTTTTTTGAATCAATGTGGTGTCAAGAATATAAAAAGAATTCTTATATGCCACAACATGTACATCCAAATAATGGTGCACAATTAGTTGGTTTTTATTTTTTAGAAACACCAAAAAATTGTCCAAGAGTTATTATTCACGATCCAAGACCGGGTAAAGTTCAAATTGGTTTTGATGAAACGAACCCAAACGATGTTACTAATGCAACTAGTATGGTAAACTTTGAACCAACACCGGGTATGTTATTTTTTACCAATTCTTGGTTACCGCATAGTTTTACACAAAATTTATCTTCAAAAGCATTTAAATTTATTCATTTTAATTTAGGTATTCGATATGCCGTTGAAAATAATAGTTGCGAATTACCCGACGCTGAAGTTATATGAAAATAAAAATACGCTTTAACAAATCACGCGGGCAATCTGGAAGAGGTTCATTTGATCATGTATGGCGAGTATTTGTTGAAGAAAAGGAATATCTTTTTAAACATCTAGATATTCAAATACCAACAAAAAGTGAAAAAGAAGAAAAAACCGAAGATTGGAATATTGTGTGTGATGGCTTTTTATCAATAGATAGAGAAACTTCTACTGCAATCATTGTTGATAAGTTAGTTTAAATCTTCTAAACTTAGTTCTTCATCTCTTAAATGACTTATAGCGGTTAGCAACATTTCTGTTACACCGCTATTTCTTAAAGTTTTAAATACAAGATTTGGTGTACCAAATTCGCCTTCTTTGTCTAACCCTGCTTTACGATATCCCCACAATAAATCTTTAACTTGAACAATTTGATCTAAATCATGTGTTGCTAATCTTGTAGTAAGTAAAATCATCCAAGCAAGACATAATCGTTGAATTTTTTCAATATTTGGTTTACGAGTAATATGTTCTGGTTCTTTAATCCATCTATCATTAATGATACTATATACCGAACTTACAGCTGGTGAGTTTGAATCCTCGGCATATAATTCTACAGGAATATTATGAATAGTAATTTCATGTTCTTCACGCCATAAATCACGTTTTGTTTTAAATAATTCATCAACTGCAAGATCGCACTGCACTGAACTATAATCTACAATTAGATGTAGATCAATATCACTATATTCACTATAATTAAAGTTTGCTTGACTTCCGGAAATCACAATATCAATTATAGGAGTATCAATTCCTAAAAATTTATAGTAAGCTTTTGCAATTTTTAATAATGCAATATGTACATCTTTCTTTAGATGACCTTGATCCCATAATATAGGATTAAGATTTTGGTGAATTTTTGTAGGTTGTTTAAAATCATTCATAGTATAATATTTATCAGTTTTATAAGTTAGAGAAATTCTATTTGTTAAATATATTAATGATTACAAATAATTTTTTAAACGGAAAACTTTTAGTAGCACCTCCTATAAATCAAGAGAGACATTTTTCAAAATCACTAGTGTTAATTGCTCAACATAGTGAGAGTGGAGCATGGGGAGTAATAGTTAATAAACTGTCAAATACTGTTACTATGCAAACCATTATGAAAGCTGCTGGAATTGAAAGCAATTATGATGGAAAAGTTTATGTTGGTGGTCCGGTTGAGCATACCCGAGTTCAGATTGTTCATTCATTGGATTGGCATAATTCAAACACACTTTGTATTTCGGATGATATAGGAATTACTGGAGATATTAGTATTTTATCTGCAATTGCTGGCGGGCAAGGTCCGGATTTTTTTCGAGCAGGAGTTGGATTGGCAATTTGGTCAGCTGGTCAACTTGAAGGCGAACTAAGTGGAAAAAGTCCATGGACTAAAGAAAATCAATGGTTAATAACTGATTCAAATATTCAGATGTGTTTAATTGGAAATGAAGAAGAACAATGGCAACGGGCAATTAACGAATGTGTTAATCACCGCATTGCTTCATTATTTTAATCCTTTTCTGAATTTAAATTAGCAAGCATTTCTCTTATCTTGCTACTTTGTGTTGCACCTTTAATTTTACCTACATTAATTCCTTCGGTTGGATTACTTCCTCTAGTAATTTCACCGGTTCCTTTGCCAACAACGGTTGATGTTTTCTTTAACCCTTCATATATACTAGGTTTAGGAGCACTACTATATCCTTCTTCGTCGCCTAAATCGTTTATACGTAAAGTATCTAAATCAAATTCTAAATCAACTTTTTGTCCAACTCCGGAACTATTACGTGTTTTCATAAACTGTATTTGATAACGTCCTCGTTCTTTCATAGCACGACTAGTAAAAATACCTATAACATTATCGGCGGTTTGAATCTTGCTTAATCCTCCAGATATATGACTATGATCGAATTCAATTTCTTCAACGGCTGCCCGATTAAGTTGACTTGCGGTAACAACAATTGCTTGTGTTTCCATTGCAAGATTTCTCAATTCCTCGCTAACAAATTTATCTTTAATGTATAAATCTCCAGGACTTACTTTATTACTCATTGGCATCATTAGATCTAAGTAATCAATTAATAAAATATCGGGTTTAAATCCTTTTTTAACTTGATATTCTTTTAAATATGCTCTTATATCGTTACAAGTTTTGCCTGATGGCATATACTTAACTTGTATACTACCTGCTTGTTTCCCTAACATCTTAACTTTTAATTCAACATCATCTAAATTCTTAAAAACTTCACGAGTTGGAATATTTGTAAGCATACTATCCATACGCATTGCAACTAATGCTTCACTTAATTCAAATGTTAAGTATAAAACATTAAGCCCTTGTAATGCCCAATTACATCCTAAGTTTGCTAAAAATAAAGATTTACCACCACCTGAAGCAGCACACCAGATATTAAGTTCGCCTCTATTAAATCCACCATAAAGTTTTTTATCAACGCTTGGCCAGCCAGTACTAATTTGTCCATTACTATTTTTTAATCCTTCTAACCGTCCTCTTGGATCTTCAAAATAATCTGTACCCATATCTTTGTTTAAAGAAATTTGAATAGCATCTTTGATTAATTTTTCTACAGGACCGTAATCACCTTTTTCAAGTAAATCTGAAGATTGGATAATTGCTCTTTCTAATCCTTTATGTCGACTAAATTGTTCAAATTCGTCCATTAACCAGTTATAATTTTCTTCTGGTAATATTGCTGGATTAAGATCTATATTACAACTAGCATTAACAATACTAGCCTCTGGCATCACTTTATATTGATTAACATAATTAGTGATAAAAGTTGCAGACTCTTTAAGTTTTCTATCAAAATTGTCTGGATCAAAAATATTTTGACATCTTACAAATGTTACAGCATCACTTATAAACATTTCAAGATATAACTTTTGAATTTCAAAACTATAATTTGGAACCTGATTGGTGTTTTGGGACATTTTCTAATTTTCTCTTCAACATGTTTAATTTAATTTGTCCGTGTACTCTATATTTTAGAATTGTGAACAATGTATATATTCTTCCAAACTTCTTTACCGCATCAGAAACATCTTTTATATCATCTCCCCATTCTGGTAAACTAACAGACCAATTTTGTTCCATTGCTGTTTTTACCATTTTTGCTCCAGGTTTATCATTATCTGGAACAACAATAACCTCACGTCCTAGTGCATTTAATCTTGTAATTTGCATTTCATTTGGATCATTATGCATTATAGCACATCCATCTATTGCAATTGCATCAAACTGTCCTTCAACTACAATTACATATTTTCTGTCATATGTTTGTCTATCTAAATTAAAAACATATCCAGGTTGTGTTGTAGTTAAGTATTTTGGTTTTCCATTGTTAATTTTTCTACCAGTCCACCCTACAATATTATTTTCATAATAGAATGGAATAATTACTCGATCACGATACCCGTTCTCAGAACTCCACATCCAGGGATACCAATCTAAATCCATACCTCGATCTAAAATATAAGCCGCAATTGCCAACAACTCTGTATCTTTGGTACCCATTTGTACCCATTCATTAATTGTGAGGCAATTCTTAGGTAATTCACGCAATTCTAAGGCAAAATCTAGGGATTTTTGGATCGGAATTAGGTCGTTTTTGCTCTTTATTGCCTCTAAAGATAATCTCTGTATATCGTTTTCACTAATGTTTATCCATGAAAGAAACTTACGAGTGTTTTCACTAAATACTTTTCCGGGGATCCACCCTGCGCCAAAAGAGCAATTAAAACAGTGATATACAAATCCATCATTATCAAACCGTATACCACTTCGTTTTTTTGTATCGCGGTTTTCGCCATTATGGTGACAACAGATTGCGTTAAATGATTCCCATCCTGATTGAGTTAATTTACGAGACGGAGGGATAGATGCTTGTATTGTAGACTGTATGATATTCATACAGTATTTTAACTGATATATTGAATTTGGTCAATGAATCCGGATGGAAATTTATTAGTATTTGACCCAATAGGATAGCCTGTTGGATAATAATTATTTCCTAATCCGTTGTTATCTGGTTTAATTTTAAAACGAACAGCGGTATATCCACTGCCGCAATCTAATGATATCATTTCGTTAGTTGGAGTAGATGTGGTATATGTAGTAACAATAAATGTTTGAGCATTTGCTTGTCCTGCAGGACTTGGACTATTATCAAGAGTACCTTCTACTGTAATAGTACCTTGAAAACTTGCAAGGGTAATTATAGCAGTTGAATTTGTTGCAGTTGAAGTTGAACGTACAACTGGTCGCAACCACCCAGTGCGGAATATGTATCCCATACTACCAAAAGTACGATCATAATCTTTTCCGGCCTCGAGATTTTTCATGGTTACTGTTTGTATAGGATATCCTATTGGAAATCCATCTTCGACTATTTCAATATCACCTGCAATTCCGTAATATGTATTAGAATAGGCAGGAGTAAATGTACCATCTCCGTTATCGCGTTTGATAACAAATTTATAGCTTGTGGCTGGTAAATTAATAGTATCAAATGGATCAAATGTAACTGAAGCAATTCCTTTGCTTGTTATAGTTGAGTCAGTTCCGATAGTTTCAATTATATCTAACTTTTTACTTTGATTTAAAACATATTGTTTACCAGTATTATCAATTAGATCCATATAATAATCAGTACCTGTGATGCTTACAGGTTTTTGATCAGAGTTTTTAAATTCAATTTGAACGATATCTTTAAATCCTTTTTGAATTTTTATCTTTCGTTGGTACATAATCTTGTGGATTCCTTTATTTTGATCCAAATCTAATATTACATTAAGTATATTAGAGTATAAATAGATGGGTAACTTATTCATATACATATTTATTAATTAATGACACTAGAAAAAACAAACGAATTTCAAAAAAATTTTCCATTTATAACTTGTATAAAATGTTGTAATGCAGAATATGTTGGTATCATTATTAATTATGATTTTCAAATTACAAGCATTTATGATGTAAGCCTCTTACAATCTGAAGTTGATAAGAAACAATTTTTAGAATTAGGAGAAGTTTGGTGGTGGGAATCAAACAGAAAAATTCCTATAAACATATTCTTAAAACAAGATATGATTATTTTTCGTCCTATTATTAAAACTTTTAATTCTAAAGATGTTAGTATTGTATTTGGTCCAACTGTAAATCTAAGTGAAATTGCCGAAAAACGTGTAAAACGTAAGTCAATTCAATTATTAAAAAATCCTAAGAACTTTCAATAATTTGCTCACACAATAAATTCATGTGAGCAATTACAAGCATTGCATAGGAAAAACTATGTGATTTTTTCCAATGGTACTCGCTATTATCCGGTTTTACCCAAACCTCTTTCATTATCGTAATCCAATCTTTCCCAATCAGATAGCGTTTGGCCGGACGGATCATTGCTAGGACGGCAGCTAATTGTTCCACTGAAGTCGGCAATGTCTTCTTCAGAATATCTGCGTGTCCGTTCAAATGAAATAACTGATTTACAAACATTTCTTCTTTTAATAGATCCCATAATGGTTCAGTCTCCAATAATTTAATTAAATGATCTTCGTCTTGAATACTATTATACACATTTACATTTAAAAAATCAATCTTAAAATAACCACGTGCTTCTGCTTCTTTGTATTCAATACTACTTAATCCAGTTAGTGGATTTTGGGGTATTTTCTGGCAATAAACTCCGGAATTGTGTTTTTTGCCATTAGGTAACATAGCAGGAACATGATCAATTATATCAAGTATTGCTGTTCTACTTGGAAAGTCTAAATCAATATCTGGCATCGTAATCTCCGCCACACATCTGGATCATCATCTTATAATGTTTATATGCTTTCTCTATTGCAGGCACTGTTGCACGTAATTCCATTTCTCTCATTATTTGATCATTAAATGCTTCCATAAAGAATTTTAATTTATCTTTTGGAATATGAATGGCAATTGCGTCAATATCTTCAATTCTTGCAAATAGTGAATTTAATTCATCAAGTTCATCTATATTTGTAATACGTCTGAATTTTTTTTGACTTGGTTCTGCTACTGCTCCAAATAAATTGCAAATTTCATTGAGTCTGTTATTCAATTCCGCTTTCCTTACAAATTTCTTTAACCAATGCAACATCTGCTGGTTTTGATTTAAAATGTTTGATCCAATATGCTACATCTAATGCTGGGTCGATAAGACCCAATTGATCATCATTAAAGTTTGATAACATTGTTTTACCTGATTTACAATTTAATAACACCCACGCACTAATATTTCCATTTCTTACATCATGCACAACTCGATTAAAATTTGCGTAATTAAAATAATGATACCATTGAGCACCACTCTTATCACTCCATTCCATCATTGTGGTTATAGTACGTTGTACAGCAGATTCAACTGGCTCTACCTTAAGCATTTCAAATAGATACTTATTATATAATTCGTCTCTACACCAATGATCAAGTTTAACTCCGCTTTTAATTACATAATCAATAAACTTATCTGGATATAATGGATTAACATTATTAACAAAACTTCCAAATTTTACAAAAGCATTATAATATGCAGTCTTACAAAAATCTTCATATGATTTGGGTTTTTTTTGATTTTGTGTAAGCTGAAAAAATCTATTAAACGCCATAAATCCTGCTTGTACTCGTTTTTCATCTTGTTGAAGAGCTCTACGCTTCTGCTCACACATATGACTAATTAATGTTCGGTCTTGCATGAAAGATTTCCCACAATGTACACAAGTATGTGGTTGATCTAATAACGGAAATTTACTCATAATCTTTACGTTGTTTCTTGTCAAATCCCATTTTATCAAATAATTCTTTCTTATCAGCTTTATTCATTAACTTTGCTTGAAGTTTAATATCACATAGTTTCATTGCAGGATATAACTCAGCAAGCAATTTTTCAATCTTTTCGGCTTTTTCTTTTGTACCAGCTTTAAGATATGGATGATATAATTTTGATCCAATTCCACATCCTGCAAATAACTTCCATAATAATGGTTTATGATTTTTACTTAATACCCAGTGATCTTTATTTACAAGTTCATTTGTTCGTTCTAAGAACCATTCTTGCAATTCTCTGTTACCATCTACATTTGAAACATATCGCATTAATACATATGGACTAAATTCTTTTTTTTCTTGATCTGATAAATTATCATAAAAATTATAATTTCTTAAATCTACATTTGCTAATTCGCGTTTAATATCAAGTGCCATTTTTCTTACTCAAATAATATAAAATTTTAACACGTTCAACTGCTTTTTGCAAGACCAGATTGGACTCTGTTGCATCTTTTATAGATAGCCATTGTTTATATTCGTTAACATGATCTTCTACGGTTTCATTTTCTCTACGTTCTAAAACTATTCCTACAGGTATATCAAATGATTCTTCGTATAACATTTCGCTCTTCGCAAAGATTATACTATTTTTTTGAAAATATGTATATCCGTTAGATGATGGTTGCATAGGTTAAAACCAAGCACGAGTATAATTTACAATTTCACTTTGACGACTTACTTCTTTAACAAAATAAGCACATACAGGATTCTCACCTTTATGTAATGGTGTACATAAAATTTGACCAGGTTTTAATTTTGGAAAATACCATTTAATATCTTGATATACATTTATTATATCAATTTCGTAAAATTCTGGTCGAAAACTAGCAAGTGGATTAAATGTAAAAGTTTGAAATCCTCTATCGTTTAAGCTAGTTAGTGGTAATACTTCCATTTCTGGACCAGTTGGATCACCAACAATTGTACACCAATCTAATGGCATTGTTATTTCCCATTGACCAATTTTTAGGACTGCTGCTGGTCCTGTAAATGATTCTAAAAAAATAAGAGGTAAGTAAAAATAATCTGGATTTTGATTATCTGAATTATCTAATACTGCATACCGTAAATCTTCATCTACCTCGTCGGGTAAATTATTTAAAAACATTGTTTTATTTTCTAAGGTTAAAATTTGAATGGTATTCTCCTAATTAAATTTTTATATAACCGTATAATACACTTGTTTTATAAAAAGGTCAATATATATATTGGATTAATAGATAAATTTAATCTATTGTTCTTTTTTATAAATCCAAACAGAATTTCCACAATCCCATATTCGAGAATAATTATTATTTTTCATATTTTCCCATTCAGTTAAATTATTATCAAATGTTTTGAGCAATTTTAATTGTTTATGTTTTTGATATTTAATTCTTGATTCTACGATTGAAGGATTATTTAATGAAAAATAAAAATAACTAGGTGCAGAATTATGTGAAAAGGTAAAACCTAAATGCTTATACAAATTTCCACTAAACCATCGACGATCCGCATAAGTTATTATTGAGTTAGGTAAGTAGTTTTTTAAAAAATACGAGAATAATTTGCTTCCGCCGCCGACTACATTTGTATTTTTTAATTGACAATATCGAACCAATTCCCATTCAATTGCTTTATTATATCTTGATTTACCAAATGTCATTAATGCTGTAAGGTTATTGTTTATATATAATCCAATATTAACTGAACTTGCAGCATCGCCTTGTAGATGATTCTCTATCAAAAAACTAGTTTTATCTTTATTTGAAACTGGTTTAATGATTCCTTTTCTTGCAAATATTTTTGTATTATTTTTTAAATACGAATTAATTATAGATATTACTATATCTTTTTTAGAATACCATTCGGTATCCCATATTTGTAATAAGTGTATATTTTTTTCTTCGCACTTTATAGTTTTATAAAGATGATAGTTTTTATCTTTTCCTTGTAATTCTGAATGCCAATATACTCCGTTGCATTCAACAGCTAATTGATAAAATGGTAAGTAGCAATCTATTTCTTTAGGAGGGATAATTTCTCTTGAGTTAAAATTAACTGTTTGGTTTACCAGCAATTGATGCAACTCGGATTCAACTTTTGATATTGAATACGGATTACATTTTCTGCATATAGGAATTCTTCCATTTATTATAGTATCTAAAAATTCATAATTGCAACTTGAACATTTCCACAAATACTTACTAGACGTTCCTATATACTCATCAATTGTAAAAAGTGGTATTACAAGATTGTTTACCCTGCTTGCTAAATTATTAAAAAACTGTTCTCGTTGTTTTTTTTGTAAATCTAATTGCACATTAGATAATTTAAATACATTATCAACACCGTATTTTTCTATGCAAGTCTTTTTAATTTTTTCAGAAACACCAGGTATTTTTCTGATATTATCAACTCCATATTTACATAATATCAATTCTTTAAATGTGTCAATATGAGATTTTGCATTTTCTTGCCATGCTTTGGCAGTTTTTAATTGTATTTCTTTATTTTTTGCAGGATTATCAACTCCATATTTTTCTATACAAGTCTTTTTAATTTTTTCAGAAACACCTGGTATTTTTCTAACATTATCAACTCCGTGTTTTTTGAGCACATCTTGTTTTACTTGTTCTGAATTGTTAAAATAATTAACATAACCGTATTTTTCAAAATTTGTAGTTTCTCGTTTCTTCTGTATTTTAGATTTTTCATCATCGTTTAATGCTTGTTTTGAACTAGTACAAGTTTGACTTTTTGAACTAATACAACAATTACAAGTTGGAGAACAAAATCGATAGCCTACTGCAAATGATACAAAAGATACCAACCCATCTGGACATAGTTTATCATTAATATATTGAAAATTATATAAGTATTCCCCATCAGTTTTATAATGAGATGTTGATGAATTTACAATACAATCCCACAATCCTTCGGTTTTTAAAAACGAAATTACTTTGCGACTATTATTATTAAATTCTGATAATTTATTGTAAATTAATTTTTTTAATTGTATATGGGTATTTTGCATCATTATAATATCTTTTTCTTTCTGTAAGATGTCTTTTTGCATATTTTGTATTAGCAGTAATGTCGTAGATATTTACAAAATCTTTATCATCTGCTTTTCTAATACCCCGTCCAATACTTTGTATAACTCTTACAAAACTTTTTCCAGCCTCTAACAGAACTAAGTTAAAGATTCTTGGAATATTGATTCCTACCGCAGCCACACCATATGTTGCAACAATTATCTTATCGTCGCTTGTTGCTACTTCACGATACTGTTCTTTTCTTTTTGTTGATTTGATCTTTCCACTTATAAAAACTGCCTCAGGTAAATGTTCAATAATACAATCGCCTGTTTCAATTCTGTCTACTAAAACAAGAGTATTTCCAGTTTCAGAAATACCCTGTACTATTGATGAAATCCATTTAACCCTATCTGAATCAGTAACAAGATATTTTAATTCTTCTGGATAAGATCCAAATTCTTTCCATTCTTGTGTCTGGATAATATTTACATGACAAGTACTTAATACTCCGGCTTCTTGCAATTCATGTGCTTTAACCCGATGTACAACTTCTCCTAAACTTGCACGAATATTTTCAAAATCAATACTTTCTTTGGGTACAGTTCCTGTAAGTCCCCACCGTATTGGTGTATTTGACATATTTTGAGTTAATAATTTTTTTAAAACTTCCGCCTTGGCCATGTGTACTTCATCGACCATAACACATTGTACATTTTCAAGCAATTCTGCAAGTGTTAATAATTCATCATCTGTTGTATTTTTTGATCGCTTATCTAATATATTTAGACTTTGCCAAGTACATATTGTATGAGTTTTTCCTAACTCTTTTCGATCACCAAAATAAACCCCAACATCTAATTGACAGTTAATAAAATCTTCTTCTGTTTGTACTACTAAGTCTTTATTTGGTACAATAGTAATTGTTCTTCCAAATCTTTCACAGATTTTTGATAGTGTTGCTGTTGTAATTGTTTTGCCAAATCCGGTAGCAATTTCTTGAATACACTGAGGATTTTCTAAAAATTTATTAACAACTTCAACTTGATCTTCACGTAATCTTATTAACTGTCCTTCAAATCGATGTCCTTTGGGCCAAGTTAAATCACCCCAAAAGTCTTCTGCTACTTTATTAAAGTCTAGAGAAATTGGATTACGTAAATCTTCAATTTCAATATAATATCCCCATTGTTCTAATAACGGTAATATTCTATCTAACATACTAACAAAAGTAGTCCCGCCTAATCCAAAAAATGCTGTACATCCGTCCCATCTACCTAATTTATATGCAGGCATATATTTTGCTTTTTGATCAAAATATTTAAATTTTTTAACAAGTTCTTTTCTTGTATCAAGATCAAGACCGGTTAATTTACAATTCACTTCATCGATGATTGTAACTTTACATGTTGCCATTTTTATTCCTAATGCAATGTTGTTGGTTCTTTTAAATTATAATAGACTAAATTTTGAGCATTGTCAATTACAGTTCTCATTGTAAAATGCATATGACTATAATAACCTAAATTGATTACGGTATTAAATTTAATATTTGATTTGATTAATGGTTTTGTAATTTTGGTGCTTACAAACACAATTTGTGTATTTTTATTAATAGGATTGTTTATTTGTTTTTCTTTAACAAATTGATTAAAATTTGATTTATCATTTGGTAATCTAAACATAACACTAATATTTTTAAAATATATTTCAATATTTTGAAAAAAATCAATCCATTCTTGCATAAGAATAAGTTCACTTCCACCTGGCACTATCATTAATACCGTGCCACCATAATTGATTAGATCTTTAAAATGCGTTATTGGGTAAAGACTACTATTAACCCATGCTTTAGATGACGATAAAATTAATTTAGTAACCGGATTTGCTTCTTCATGTAATAATCTATCTATTTCGTTATCCCATGTTGTGATACCATGATCTCTTGCCCAAAAGAATGTTTCAATTAAATTTAGTGACGGTAGTTGAGGAATAGTTTTATGACAATTTTTTAAACTAAATCCAGTTTTACTTTTAATTAACATAGGAAGATAATCTTCAATATTTTCTTCGATGTCTTTTATTGAGTGATAACACTCTAAAAATTGAGAATCACACTGAAAATCTTTTGGAATTAATGTAGATCCAAGCCACCTGATATTTGTTTCTGTAAAAGGAAATTGCCAAAGTTTTAAAAGACCATCCCATACTGATCGATGAATTGCATCTACTTTTAAATTTCTTGTTTGAAAAAGTTTAACTAGTTCATCATCATATGGAAATTTAACAAACATCATTGTAATAGGCTTATCATATTGATCTTTATAAACCTCAATTAAAATTTTTTTATCTTTTGATATGACCCTAACAGGATATTTCCATTGTGGATTATCTAAGTAACTATCTATATCATCAATTAATGGCTGCAATGCTTGTTTATGTTTA
>Ga0007819_1000212_pt1 | contig 19654 bp, 18 predicted proteins | sample CryBogCBE07Jul09_FD_71203 | JGI IMG/M metagenome (GOLD analysis project Ga0007819, IMG submission 71203) | Freshwater microbial communities from Crystal Bog, Wisconsin, USA - CBE07Jul09 | ecosystem: Environmental > Aquatic > Freshwater > Lake | place: Crystal Bog, Wisconsin, USA | collected... | reverse complement strand
ACAGATAGGCTGGAACGATGACACAAACTACACCAAAGTAGACTATTATGGCACACATATTAGCACAGAAGGCTACCATTGGGATTTTAGCGGCGATTGCAACGATGATAACTGGGGTGTATTATACAACCCAGAAAGCACAAACATACAGATTCCAGGTTACTGGAAGATAGGTGACTATTTTGAAGACTGGACTGGAACCTACATAAAGGCTTCAAACTATAGCCACTATGATCCGGGTGATATAGAGATACGTGCAGAAGGTCCAGGCGGCGAAGCAGCTTATTACTTTGATCGTTACGGTGTATTGACTTTTGACTACGGTGACGGTGTTATGCAGAGCACAGGCTACTGGGCTGTAGGTGATTATCAGAACAATGACAGTTACACTTATATTGGAGCGTATGATAATGTAGCTCCGGGCGCATACGACATACAGATCGTAGCCGATGATACAGTTTGGTATTTCAACCGCGATGGTAGGATACAGTTACCAGTCGGTGGCGATATAGTTGATCATAACTATGTAAGCGTGCTTAACAAGGATATGCCACAGAACAAGGTCACATCAGGTGATGTTACATTGACATTAACTGATCGCGGTGGACATATCTATAACACAGGAACTGGTAATGTCAAGGTTCCAACTAATGCAAGCGTAGCTTTCCCGATCGGAACTGTGATAACTATTATTAGCGCAGATAATGCGTTTGCTGTACAGCCAGTTAGTAGCGGAACTACTACTATCATAGTAAGCAACAGTGGTCCAAGTGTTAGTGTTCCGATCCCAGCTAACACATACACTACTATGTTAAAGATTGACACTGATAGATGGATCATAGAGAGAGCTAGCTAATAGCGGTTTAGAGACAAGGAAACGAAAATGACAAAGAACGCCACAGTATGGATAAAAAGCGGTAGCTCAGACTGTTTAGCTGCTACAAAGGCCCTAAAAGCTCTAGGATACACTGTTGAAGAAAAGGCTCTAAAGAGTAAAGCAGATATAGATGCATTTAGAGCAGCTTATCCAGATGCAAAGACAGTTCCGTTAATAGTTATTGATGGAACTGTGCTAGGTGGATTAGACGCTATAGCTGGTCTACCAGAAGCAGTAGCAGCTAGAGCAGCTAGAGCATCAGTAGCAGGTGCGACTCCGCGTATGACTAAGGAACAATGGGCTGCTTCTAAAGAATCAACCCAAGCAGCTAAGAAACTAGCAGCCGTAGGCGATCCAGCAGCACGTAAGGCAGCTTGGGCAGCTAATCCTGCAAATCTAAAGCAAAATCCAACAGGAATACGAGCAGATCGACACGCAGCTAAACAAGCACAGATACAAGCTACTCTAGCACGACGTGCAGCAGCACAACCTGTTCCTCCAATGGCACCGGAAGGTTATCAGATTGCCGCACCAAAGACTGCATCTGTAGAAGAAAAGACTAGGCGCTTTACTGAATCAAAAGCAGCAAGAACAGCTAAGAAAGCCACAGCATTAGCTAGTATGGCCGAAGCAAGAGCAGCTAAAGTAGCAGCACTACACGCTAGATTTGGCACATCCCACTAAACACCTCTGCTGATACAGGGTCCAATAAATACCCTGTATCAAGAGGAACATTATGCAAACATTCAACGAAACACACGCCCGTACTACGGTTAAATCTGTAATCTATAGACTATTGTCAGTCTTGTTGGCGATCACACTAACATTAGCTTTTGGTGGAACACTAGATCAAGCACTCAAGTTTGGTATAGCTAGCCTGTTAGTTGGTATAGCTGTTTACTATATCTATGATAGGATTTGGATTAAGATCAGTTGGTTAAGAGACAGAGAAGGCAAAGATGCTAAGTTACGCAGTGCTGTTAAATCAGTATTATATAGGATAGTAGCTTGGTTAATAGTTGTAGCGTTTGCTAGGGCAATGTGGGCTCCTAGTGATCTAACAGCAGCATTGATGGCTACAGCACAGTTCTTATTAAATCTCCTAGTTTATTTTGTTAGTGAACGTATATGGAATATCATCCCTTGGGGCAAGTTAATAATAGATGAACCGATAAATACAATATGAGCCAGTTAGACGACGCTAAACAACAAGTTTATGATTATGTTAATGCCATGCTAGGCGGCGGAATGGTTGATATTGATCTTGATCCGATACATTATCAAACCGCATTAGATCGCGCTTTAAACAAATATAGGCAGCGAGGAGATAGTTCAGTTGAGGAAAGTTATATGTTTCTTACACTTGAACTCAACACAAATACATATACTTTACCAAAAGAAGTTATAAGCGTTAGACAGTTATTTCGTCGTAGTATTGGTTCACGAACTGGTGGCGGAGACGGCGGTACATTATTTGAGCCATTTAATATGGCTTATACTAATACCTATCTGTTATCGAGTTCTAATATGGGCGGCTTAGCTACATATGAAATGTTTGCACAGTATCAAGAAATGGTTGGTCGTATGTTTGGTAGTTTTATTAACTATAACTATAACCAAAGTACACGTAAACTAACAATATTACAACGTCCTCAGGCACAGGAACAAATATTAATATGGACTTACAACTATCGTCCTGATTTTACAATACTTGCTGATGTTTATGCAAATCAGTGGATTAAAGATTATACATTAGCTAACTGTAAGTTAATGATAGGGGAAGCTCGAGAAAAGTTTAGTCAAATAGCCGGACCACAGGGTGGAAGTAGCATGAACGGAACTTCTTTAAAAAACGAAGCTAAAGAAATGATAACACAACTTGAAGCAGAACTAATGCAGCAAGTAACAGGCGGCCAAGGTTACACCTTCATAATCGGATAAATAAGAGTACGGTTCGCGGGATTGCCGTCCCCAACCGTTCTAATGCTAAAGGGAGCATCAGCTATGAATACTTATTATGTTTATGCCTATATTAGGTATAAAAGTTCTTCAACTGCTATCGCAGGAACTCCATATTATATTGGAAAAGGAAAAGAAGATCGAGCATGGTCTTCTAATCACAATGTAAATCTTCCTAAATATAAATCTTTAATTGTAATATTAGAAAATAACTTAACTGAAGTAGGAGCTCTGGCTTTAGAAAGACGTTATATTCGATGGTGGGGAAGAAAAGATACTAATACAGGAATATTAGAAAATAAGACAGACGGAGGGGATGGTGGTACTGGTAATGTTCCAACCGCTGAGATGCGAAGAAAAATGTCAGAGGCGTCAAAAGGAAAACCTAAATCAGAAAAACATAGGTTAAGTTTGTCCAAAGCTAATAAAAATAAAAGACCTGAAGATAATAGCATGTATGGAAAGAAGCATACAGCAGAAACAAAGAATAAAATTAAGCTAGCACGAGCCAAGCAAAATATATCAGATTTAACTCGAAAGAAAATGAGTGAATCACAAAAAGAAAGATATCGTCTAAAGAAAAATAATGACTTTTAATATTACTCTTGTTATAATATTAAAAGATGGAGAAATAAATTGATTATTGGCGTTTGCGGATTAATCGGAAGTGGTAAAGGAACCGTTTCAGATATATTAGTTGAAGATTTCAACTTTGCAAAAATCAGTTTCGCTGATAGTTTAAAGGATGCGATATCTGTCATATTCAGTTGGGATCGAAAGTTACTTGAAGGTGATACAGATGAAAGTAGATCTTGGCGAGAACAAGTTGATCCTTGGTGGGCAAATCGTTTAGGTATACAAGATCTAACCCCTCGTTTAATATTACAACAGTGGGGAACTGAAGTATGTCGATCAAGTTTCCATTCTGATATATGGATCGCAAGTGTAGAACGTAAGATAGAAAAAGACAAGAACTACGTTATTCCAGACACAAGGTTTCCTAATGAGATTGATCTAATCAAAAAGATCGGTGGGGAAATATGGTGTGTTAAACGTGGGCCCGATCCTAAGTGGTTTGTACAATATCAGTTAGGGGGTTCACCGCCGAATCATATTCATTCTAGTGAATGGGAATGGGCTAGATCTAAGTTTGATAAAACTCTAGAAAATAACGGAACTCTTGAAAATCTTAAAAATCTGGTTCAAGGTCACCTCGTTTAATTTCTAACCTATTAAAAACTTTAACAGCTCCTTCGCAATTTAAACAGATAGTTCTAAATACTTCTGATATGTTATACACAGTTAGCTGTTCTTTAAACTTAGGAATAAAACCACAAGATTCACATTTTGATTTTTTCTTGTAACCATTTTTAACCCATGTGGGTATTTGTTCTTTAGATTGTAAAGTTATACAAGGATCACAAAGTGTCCTATAATATATCTTATTATTTTTTTTATAGTTAATAGCACGTAAGTTAATCTTACATTTATTACATGTTAATCTTTCAGACATTGTATATTTATCACCTTTTTCTACCTTTAAATAAGTAGAAGCACCTTTTAATCACCTTTTATTTTGATAGAACTGGTTTTTTTAACAGTTATAACTAAATAATATTAGAATCTGTGATTTCATACAGGAGATTAAACAATGGCTTTAGTATCACCAGGCGTAGAAGTACAAGTAATTGACGAAAGTTTCTATGTTCCAGCGGAACCAGGAACACGCCCACTTTTATTCGTAGTATCCCAAGAAAATAAATCAAATAGTTCAGGAACAGGAATAGCTGTCGGAACACTTCAAGCAAATGCTGGAATACCATATCTTATAACTAGTCAAAGAGAACTAGCTAACACATTTGGTAATCCATTATTTTATAAAGATGCTAGCCAGAATCCAATACATGGTGGTGAGCTAAATGAATATGGTTTACAGGCAGCTTATAGTTTCCTAGGAGTAAGCAACTCAGCTTATGTAGTTAGAGCAGATTTAGATATGTCTCAACTTATTCCTGTAGATGTAGCACCAAGTTCAACTCCACCAGATGGAAAGTATTGGCTTGATACACAGATTTCACGTTTTGGTGTTTTTGAATGGAACGGCGATGCTCCTACAGTAAAAGGTGGTCAAAAGTTTACAAATATGATTCCTCTTGTTATTACAGATGTAACAAAGCTCGACGAACTAACTGGTTCACCATTAGGATCAATTGGAGCTATTGGTTCTTATGCTGTTGTTGCAGTAACTACACTAAACAAACTATATTACAAGAACAATATGGGACTTTGGGTAGAAGTTGGATCTTCAGATTGGTATATGAGTTGGCCAGTTACACGTGGTGGAAAAAGCAATCCTACAATAACAATGGATACAGGCGGAGATACAGCTGATTCAAGTTTAATTATTAACGGTATTGAAGTTAGATCAAGCGGAACTACACTAGACTCACTAGCAGGTGACATTAATGATGCAAATATACGCGGAGTTACTGCTGATGTTGTAAACTCAAGAATTGAGATTTATAGCGACGGAGCTACTGATTCTTCTCAAGATGATAGTTCACTATCTAATGCAATAGTTCTTGCGCACGGAGCTGGCAACCTAGTTGCTACAACTGTTGCTGCAAGTGCTAGTGGATTAGTAGTAGGAACATATTACAGTCCAGCACTTAGCATTAGTCCACATACACAGATTCCACGTTGGAAGCAGAGAGATTTATCACCTCTAGGACGTCCAACTGGTAGCATTTGGGTTAAAACAACCGATGTTGGGTTAGGCGCTCGTTGGAGAGTTAAGGAATGGAGTGCTGCAATCTCCGATTGGATAAATGTTAACGCACCTCTTTATTCAAATAATGCTACTGCAATATTTGGTCTTGATGTTAGTGGCGGCGGAAAAAATATCGCAGCAGGAACACTCTATGTACAGTATAACTTAGGGGAGTTTGATGCATCTGATCCGGACATGCTAAAACAAGCAGATTTTAAGATCTTCCGTAGAGAGCGTCCAGATCCAACCACAGTTATGAGTGTTCCTTTAGCACATGATACATTTACACAAGGAAGAGTTTATAACTTCACTCTAGCAGAAACAATCCCTGCACAATCACATATAGATCCAGATAAGATGATCGAAATAACAGCAGATGGTGCATTAAGCGATATCGAAATGATTGCTTCTGCTATCAATGCTGCTGGATTTAAACACATTGTAGCAAGTATCGATGCTAGACATAGAATAATAATCAGCCATGAGCTAGGCGGTGATATGCATTTTGGTATGGGCGATCAAGATCCAGAACATCCATTACTATTAGATTTAATGGGTTTTGTTGCGTTCAATGTCGATACAAACTCAGGAACTGTAAATCTATATGCAGCAGCACCTGGAGATGAAGGACATGCTTATATCGGAACTAACTGGAAGCCATTAAAGTATACTGCTTCTCCTACTGCTCCAAATGATATCCCAGAAAACGGAAGACTTTGGTTTAACTCAATATTAGATCAAGTTGATATTATGATCCACAATGGGACAAAATGGGTAGGATATCTAGATCCAACTGCTCCTTATTATGAATCAGATGTTGAATTCCAAACTGATCCAGCAGGTCCATTAGTAAGTGCAACTAAGCCAACTGTACAATCAGATGGTACAACACTACGAAATGGTGACCTATGGATTAACTCAGGAAACTATGAATCATATCCAGATCTTTATAAGTGGGATGGATACAATCTAAAGTGGGTATCAATTGATGTAACTGATCAAATATCAGACGAAGGTGTTATATTTGCTGATGCTCGCTATAACACTGATGGTGAAAATAGTGGTTCACCAGGTGATATAACTGACTTACTATACAGCAACTTTATAGATTTTGATGCTCCAGATCCTGCTCTTTATCCACGTGGTATGCTACTTTTCAATACACGTCGTAGCGGAAATAACGTAAAGAGATATGTAAGAAACTATATTGACCTAAATGCAGATAATATTCGTATGCAGGGTGAATCAATGGATACTTATTATCCAGATCGTTGGGTTAACGAGAGTGGAAATGCTGAAGACGGAAGTGGCTTATTTGGAAGAAAAGCACAGCGTAAAGTTGTAGTACAACGTCTTGCAGGATTGATTAATAGTAATCAGCTAATACGTGATGTTGATTCTAGGACATTTAATCTTATTGCAGCACCTGGATATTGTGAAGTTATCCAAGAAATGGTTGCATTTAATATTGATCGTCACCAGACAGCATTTATTATTGGCGATACACCATTCCGTCTAACACCAGACGCAACTACACTAAGCGATTGGGGAAATAATACCGCAATAGCAGCAAATAACGGTGAGAATGCACTAGTAACTTATGATGATTATCTAGGTGTATATTATCCAAGTGGATATACAACAGATAACTTCGGAAACAATATCGTTGTTCCTGCAAGTCATATGGTACTAAGAACAATAGCACTTAGTGATGGGGTAAGTTATCCATGGTTTGCTCCTGCAGGTCTACGACGCGGTGTTGTTAATAACGCAAGCTCAGTTGGTTATGTTAGTGTTGCAGATGGCGAGTTTAATCCAATAGCACTTAACGAAGGACAGAGAGATACTCTTTATTCAGTTAATATTAATCCTATAACATACTTAACTGGATCAGGAATCGTTGTATTTGGCCAAAAGACAAGAGCACCTGTTGCTAGCGCACTTGATCGTGTAAATGTTGCAAGACTAATATGCTACCTACGCAGTCAGCTTAATAAGCTTGCAACGCCTTATCTATTCGAACCAAACGATAAGATCACAAGAGACGAGATAAAGGCTTCAGCAGAAAGTATGTTGCTTGAGTTAGTAAGTCAACGTGCTCTTTATGATTATCTAGTAGTATGCGATACAAGCAATAATACACCAAGTAGAATTGATCGTAATGAGCTATATGTAGATATTGCTATCGAACCAGTGAAGGCTGTTGAGTTCATCTATATACCAATAAGAATATTAAACACAGGTGGTATTGGAGCTCTCGCAGGAAGATAATAAAATAAAGCTGGGTATAAAACCCCAGCTTTACACATAGACTTAAAAAGTTATAAATACTAATAGAATTAGGAGTATAAGAATGGCAATCTCAACTTTAGCAAAACTTACAGTACCTTTGGCAACGGATCAAAGTCCTAGTAACCAAGCATTGCTCATGCCAAAGCTACAGTATCGTTTTAGAGTAACATTAGAAAATTTCGGAATCACAAAGCCTGCTACAGAACTCACAAAGCAAGTAATAGATATTTCTCGCCCAAATATTGAGTTTGATCAGATCACTGTAGACATTTACAATTCAAAAGTATTCCTAGCTGGCAAGCATACTTGGCAACCAATCACACTCAATCTTCGTGAGGATGCAAATGGTAATGTACAGCAACTAGTTGGTGAACAGCTACAGAAGCAGTTTGATTTCTACGAACAAGCATCTGCTTCATCTGCAATGGATTATAAGTTCCTTACTAGAGTTGAGATACTCGACGGCGGTAACGGACAGTTTGAACCAATAGTATTGGAAACATGGGAACTTTATGGTTGCTATGTAAAGAGCGCAAACTACAATCAACTAGCTTATAGCGCAAACGAAGTAGTAACTGTACAGTTAAGCATTCAATATGATAATGCGCTACAGAGCCCACAAGGAACTGGTGTCGGTACAAATGTTGGTCGTACATTAGGTACAATGGCTATTGGTACTGGTTAATAACATATAAGAATATAAAGCCATTCTTTTTAAAGAAAGACCAGCCTAAAACCTGGTCTTTTTTTATTAGATAAATATTAGATAAATGTTCCATTAAGGATTACAATATGGCAACTCAAGATATACCATTAACACAAGATCCAACTGTTTCTGCTCCAACCCAGACTGGAAAAAATCCTACAGTTAGAGATTGGAAACATGCTTCTAGAGTATTTGTTGATGGTACATATGATCGAGCCCCTAGAAATAAGTTTCTTTATTATGTAGTCTTTAATATTAATACTAACTCACCCTATTCTTCGGTATTTAGAAATAAGTTTGGATCAGAACTTAACTATCTAGTAAAAACAGCAGATTTACCAAAATACGAATTAAATTCTGAACTACTAAATCAATACAATCGTAAAACAAATGTTTATAGTAAAATAACATATCAACCAGTAACAATAAAGATACATGATGATAATCATGGCACTAGTAATGAAATGTGGAATGCATATTATAGACATTATTTCCAAGATCAAAACTATACTTTTGATTCTACAGTATCGCCAGCACCATTTAAAAAAACAACATATAAAGGAACTCCGGGATTTTTATATGGGTTTGCCGGAGCACCTGTTGAGCCATTCTTTGATAGTATACAACTAATAACAATGACTAAAAGAACATTCCAAAGTTATCTTCTTTGTAATCCTAAGATTACAGAATGGCAACACGATACAATGGACTATAGTGAAAATAGTGGAGTTGTGGAAAATACGATGATAATAGCATACGATGCTGTTATATATCGTTCAGGAAATGTTATAAAAGATGATCCAACAGGATTTGCTACTTTACATTATGATCAAGGACCTAGTCCTATAGCAGGATCTACAACAACTCCGACACAGCAATCAAATCAAGATTTAAATCCTTTACTAAATGTTAAACAAGGATCTTTTTTAACACCGCCTGTAAATACTGTTAATAGTTCATTAGCTGGATCAGCCGATCCAGCTATACAACAGCTAATAGCAGGCTCTTCAACGACACCTAATACAATATATAATACTGGTGGAATACAGAATATAGATTTTGGCGCATTAAATGCATTAAATGGTACAACAGCAGGTACAGTATTATCAGCATTGGGTCCTATTGGAACGGTTGCTCCGATAATATCAAATGTTATAAATGCAAACGGAGGAATATCCGGAACAGCAAATGCTATTAGTGGTTTATTTAATGCACTAACAGGTAATGGAGCAGGTAGTGATTCAGCCGGAGCACCGGTAATATCTCAAAATAGCAATATTAATGGCTATTTTGGTTCTCAAGGAACTACAGGTGCAGGGACATCCGGAAACACACAAAGCGATTCATCTAGCACAGGCGGTGTTACTCCTAACTATAATTCAACACTAACATCTAGCCCGAATGCTGCAATATTAGCAGCTATTCAAAGTAAAGAATCAAGTGGAAACTATAATGCACAAAATCCAACTTCTTCGGCTTCAGGAGCATATCAGTATATTGATAGCAAATGGCAAGAACAAGCTAATGCAGCTGGTATTGACATTAGTCAATACGGGCCTCATGCTAAAGACGCACCACCAGAAGTACAAGATGCAGTTGCTAGTCATAACATTGATACGATTCTAAAACAAACAGGCGGAGATGTTTCTAAAATACCCGTAGTATGGCTCACTGGAAATGTTAACGGGCAAAGCAAATATGTTACTCCTCAACAGGTAGCTGAATATCAACAAAGCTGGTTAAAAAACTATGATAAGATATCAAGTCAACCACCTAATGATCCTAATCAAACTCCTCCTACTGATGCAAATGTACCAACTCCTCCATCTAGACCTACTGGAGATGAACTAGCAGCACTAGGCGGAACATCAAGAGAAAACTCTACAGATCCACCACCAGATACTCCAGTTGCTGCAACTGATCCAGCAGGTCAAACTGTAGCAGCTACTAATGTAGATACAACAGCTAATCCACAAGAAACATATCAGCCTGATACAACCACAACTGATGTAGCAGCTAGCGAGTCACCTCCTAGCGAAGATTTTTATGCAGATATTTAATATAGGAAAAAATATATGACTACTAACTATTCAAATCTACCATCATCTACCTCGAATATAGATAGTGCAACAAGTACAAAAAACTTTTTTGATACCTATTATCAAAAAAGTATTTCCTTCCCAACCGCAGCTATTGATTCAACGATTGCTTATTTTACTTCTAGAGGATTTGATCTTAGTGCAGCAAATACAATAGCAGGAACATTATTGAAACAAGCAAATATAGAGAAACTAGATGTTTTTCAGTTGTTAGACACTATGAACGGATTAAATGAATTACAACTTAGTCGTGTGGTAAGTGAGATATTAAACTACAGTAGATTAAAAACAAGTATACTTGGATACAAAGTTGATAACTCTACTTTAAATCAATATGAGATTAGGAATATAATGGCTTAATGGGAAAGTTTGCTCAGGGTAAGTTTCAACCTAAAAATCCGGAAAAATATGTAGGATTAAAAACTCCAACATACAGATCAAGCTGGGAACATATGTTTATGAGGACCTGTGATGAACATCCTAGTATATTAAACTGGGCCAGCGAAGCTATGAAAATACCTTATAGAGATCCAACTACTGGAAAATCAACAGTTTATGTTCCAGATTTTTTTATTTTATATATAGACAAAGACGGAAAAAAACACGCAGAAGTAATAGAAATAAAACCAAGCAATCATCAGCTTTTAGAAAAAGTAGGAAAAAATAAAGTCAATCAATATCAATATATTAAAAACATAGCTAAGTGGGAAGCTGCACACGACTGGTGTAAGCAAAAAGGATTAAAATTTAGAGTAATGAATGAAAATGATTTGTTTCACCAAGGCAGAAAAAGATAATAAGTAATAATATGAATACTAAACTTGAAGAACTATTAAATCTCCCAGAACACAAACAATCAATGAAAGAGATTGAAAAAGAAATTAAAACTGCTTCTCGAGAAATCGCAAAACAGGAAGAAATCGAAATGACATTGCAACAGTTTGATAAGGTAGCATTTGCATTACCGGCAGTTGATGGTCTAGGAGCAACTAGTGATAGAGAGTTTGATGATCTAGCAGATAAAGCAACAAAAGCCTATGAAGATTTGATGGATTTAGGAATGAATGTTGAAGCTAGATATAGCAGTAAGATTTTTGAAACTGCTGCCGGAATGTTAAAAAATGCCATAGATGCTAAAGCAGCCAAGATAGACAAGAAACTTAGGATAGTAGAGCTACAACTGAAAAAACAAAAGTTAGATGATGATAAACGTACTGGAAATGAAGATACTATTGATATGACTGACTTTGTTATAAGTGATAGAAATAGTCTTTTAGAAAAACTGAAAAAGATAGATAAATAGTTTGTAGGATCTTATCGCAATGAAAAACTTTAAAGAATATCTATTTGAAAACAAAAAGACATACGATTTTAAAATTAAAGTCGCAGGGAATCTTCCTGAAAAGTTTGAGTCTACTTTAAAGACAATATTAGAAAAATATGGTGTAGCTAATATGTCTAAGTCTAGTACTCCTGTTCAAAAGCTTCCGTTAGATTTTCCAAATTTAAATGCACTTGAAGTACACATTTTTGAAGTTAATCTAGATTATCCAGTTATTTCTCCTGTTCTATCGCAATATATAGTAGAAAAGACTGGCGTTGATAAGAGCCATCTTGTTATACGTTCTCCCAATGAACCAACTGAAGGATATCAAGAGGAATCTAAAGATGGTGCATATGTTGTTAAGTTAACATCTGAAATGGAACAAGCTGATCCTAAAGCACAGGATTTAGTAGGCGAAAAACATATGATGAGTTTCTTAAAAACACTTAGTAAAGAGTCACATGCAGGAACTCAATATAAAGGAATAAATGACGATATATTAGCAAAAGCTCCGCCTGTATCAGCAAAGCAAGAAGAAATGTCAACTGAATCAGCTGACGCTAAAAGTATACTTGCTAGTAAGAAAGTTTCAGCACCAAGAGGAATGAGATAATGAATACTATATTAGAAACATTAAAGATGATAGATAAAGCCGATGCTCCTAAAAATAGTAAGCTAAATGAAAGTGTTTCTCTTAATATCAGTGCTACAGGAGACGGTCCAAACGATGTAGTTGACATGATGAGCAAGATAATGAACTTAACTGGAATGAAACCAGTTACTAATGATATGATGCCAAAAGTATCAAACCTACCAATGGTAAAAACTATCGCAGATGTTGGTGGATATGCTGACGAAGCTGCCCGTGCATATGCAGATGAAGTTGGAGAAGATATCACTGACGAAGCATTTGCTAATGAACCAGAAGAAGAATATCAAGATTCAGATTTCATGAACAATGAACTAGCAGGTGGCTTAAATCGTCCGAAGAAAACATATCCTAAGGTTTCTAAAGCTGATAACCCAATGCAACCTGTAGCTGAGCAGATTGCTACTAGGTTAATGACTGAATATAATATATTCAAATCTAGTTAATAAAAACTATAAATACCTTCATGAGTAGAAGTCTTGAAGGCGTTCTTGTTAAAAAAGCAAATAAAAAAGAACGATATACTGAACAGCAAATAGAACAGCTTATAGCTTGTATGGATCCAGTTACTGGACCATTTTATTTCATGAGCAACTTTTTCTTTATACAACATCCTGTTAAAGGAAAGTTGTTATTTGAACCTTATGATTATCAATCTCGATTAGTTGCAAGCTATCACAATCATCGATTTAATATAAACATGCTTCCTAGACAGAGTGGTAAAACTACCTGTGCTGCCGGATACTTATTATGGTATGCTATGTTTAATCCAGATACTACTGTATTAATCGCAGCACACAAGTATACTGGTGCACAGGAAATTATGACGAGAGTAAGATATGCCTATGAACTCTGTCCTGATCACATACGATGTGGAGTTACTAGTTATAATAAAGGTAGTATAGAGTTTGATAACGGTAGTCGAATAGTATCAGCTACTACTACATCAAATACCGGCCGCGGTATGGCTATATCACTGTTATATTGCGACGAGTTTGCATTCGTAGCACCTAATATAGCTACTGAATTCTGGACTTCTATATCACCTACATTAGCAACTGGTGGTAGAGCAATTATTACTAGTACTCCAAATAGTGACGAAGATCAGTTTGCTTTAATTTGGAGCGAAGCAAATAAAAAGTTTGACGAGTTTGGAAATGAATCAGATCTCGGAATTAATGGCTTTTATGGATTTCGTGCTGAATGGCACGAACACCCCGATAGAGATGAAAAATGGAAAGAAGCTGAAACTGGAAGAATTGGTGAAGAACGCTTCCGTCGTGAATATGGATGCGAATTCTTAGTTTATGACGAAACGCTTATTAATAGTATAACATTGTCAACATTACAAGGTGTTGAACCTTCTGAAAGATTGGGACAAGTAAGATGGTATAAAAAGATCAATCCAATGGCTACGTATCTAGTAGCATTAGATCCTAGTTTAGGGACTGGTGGAGATAATGCAGCATTGGAGATATTTGAAATACCATCATTTGATCAAGTAGCTGAGTGGCAACATAACACAACACCAATGAATAGTCAAATAAAAATATTAAAGGATATAACAACCTATATATCATCAAATGGTAGCCCTCAGTTATATTGGTCCATAGAAAATAATACCATAGGTGAAGCAGCATTAATGTCTATTAGAGATATAGGGGAAGAACATATTCCAGGATTATTCCTAAGTGAACCTATAAGAAAAGGACATGTGAGAACTTTTCGAAAAGGATTCAACACAACTTATCGATCTAAAATGGCTGCATCTGTTAAATTTAAATCATTGATTGAATCTGGAAAAATGAAAATATTAAGTAAACCTTTGATTTCTGAATTAAAAACTTATGTAGCTAGCGGAGTTGGGTTTAAAGCAAAGAATGGTGAAACGGATGATCTTGTTTCTGCAACATTATTAATATGCAGAATGGCTCAAGTTTTAGCTGACTGGGATCCTTCACTATATGAAAAACTTTCAGAAAGAGTAGAGGAAGAACAGCTACCTATGCCAATCTTTATAACCAACTATTTAGGATAAATAATCTATAATGTCTAATAACGATGTAAGTAATGATCTATTTTCAATACTCAAAGGCTATTCTCAAAGTATAAAACTTGGGGATAAAAACAATATGAGTACTGATAATCCTAGTGAAGCAGTATTTTTTGAATTTGACTTTGTAGTAAACAAAGAAAAAATAGCATCTATTACTATCAGTATAGCAGAAGAAAAAGATAGTAATGGGGAAGATAAAACACCTTTAAAAATGTTCTTCAATCAGAATATATTAAAGGACAAAGATATATCTGTTAAGAATAAATGGGTAACATTTCTTAAAACTTTAAGAAGATTTTGTTCAATGAAAAGATTAGATTGGCAACCAAAGGATATTGTTAAACCTAATTTAGATAAAAGAGATTATAAGTTTCTAGCTACAAAGACACAAGACGGAGATAAGGACTTAGCCATGAGTGAATCATCATTATACGGATCAACAAGATCAAGCTATCAAAAGCTTGAGAATACAAGACTAATAATACGTCATTCAACAAAGATACAAGAGGAAAGTCCTAACAGTCGAACTAGGAATATACATGCACTTTATGTAGAAAGTGCAGATGGTGAACGTTTCCGTTATCCTTTTAATCACCTTAGTGGTGCTCGTGCGATGCAGAGACATGTGGCAAATGGCGGAAATCCTTATGATACATTTGGACAGTATGTAATCAGTCTAAGTGAGCAGGTTTATAATCTACGTAAGTTTAATAACTTAGTAAGTCGTAATGCATTTTTAGAAAATGCAGAAATATCAGGCATTGCTGAAAAAGCACAAGTTAAGACTAAAGGAATAAAGAAGGTACTTGAGAGAATACAAAAACAAAGCGGTTATGAGATAGTAAAAGAAAACTTTACAACATTTAAGAAAGTAAGTGTTGATCCAGCTACTTTAGAATCTTTGAGAAATAGATTTACAATACAGAAGTTTAATGAAGAACTAGTAGAACTATTTCCATATATTACAGATTTAATTAGTGAAGAAGTAGATGAAGCTACTGATCCACGTGATTCAAGACCAGAGACATATAGACCAAATAATACCGGATATGCTTGGGATAAATTAGCAACAAGATCTCCATCTGATCCTAAAGATAGCAAAAAGACTAGAGCTGGAAAGCAGTCTGGATTAAAGCATTCAATAAAAAGCGCAATGGGTAAACATGGTCCGAAAGGACATTTACCAGAAAACCAGATAGATGAACTCGCATCTAGAATCGCAGAAATATCTGATAAGATAGCAAAGGCAACACATTTAAAGAGAGCCAAAAACTATGCAGCAGCAGATACTAATCCAACAGGCGGTAGTCCAGAAGAAGAAAAAGCTTGGGAAAAGTATAAGAAGAATGATGAGATAATGAAAAAGAGATCTTCGGCAAAGACTGAAGCCTCAGTAAAGGCAAGTGATGCACCGACAGCAGACGATGCTGCTGATGAACCAGTAAGTGATTATAAAGGTAAGGAAAGAGATCCATCCTACTTATTATTAAGAGCTTTAGAACAAAATCCAGTTGTTGAGATCGAACAATACGACAAAGTTTCTCTAAAGAAGATGATGGACTTTACTCGCAATCAATATATACAGATGAAACAGGCTGCACAAGAAAATCCAAGAGATAATAAGGCAAAGTGGTCTTTAGAAAAAGTAGAAGCACGTTTAAGTCTATTAAAATCAAAAATAGCATCAGCCGAGAAGGCAGATAAATCATGGCCTTTGTTTATTGAACATATATCAGAACATATTAAAGATATTAATAGTCCAATATATCCTCTATTAAAGCAGATTAGTAATGATTGGATGGAAAAGAATGTACAAACAGGTCGTCCACGCATGGATGCCGAGCAGAAGAAGGAAGCTATTAGTAGCATCAAGAAGATGTTATCAAATGCAAAGATAGTACCATTATTCCACGGAAATAAAGAGGTTCATCCAGCAGAGACTATAGCGTTTGAAGAGCTAGAAGCAATGTTAGATACAGTAACAGTAAATAACCCAACTAATACAATATCAAATAATCCTGTTATGGAATATGAAAGAATATTAAACAATATTATAAATGAAGACAGTAATATTTTAAGCACAGATCCAGATGTAAAAGATCAAGCAATAAAAGATTTAAATGAACTAATGGCAAAACATTTCCCAGTAGGCACCGACGGTATGAATGCTATAGGAAGCCTCCAGGACATTATAGATGATCCTGAGCTATTAAATAAGTTTAAAGAGATGAGCCAAGAAGATGCTGATGCATGTGCTCGCTCAACAATTATGGATTGGATTAAAGAAAAGGCTCCGGAGATAGAAAATCAGATCGACACTGGAGATATGGATCAAGATCCTAAAAATCCAGATAATGCAGGCAAAGAACCAGCTGAAGAAGAACAACCAGTAGGCGAAACTGAAGAAGATATGATAGCAAATCGAAAAGATACTTACGGAAAAGATGGAGAAAATACCCCAGAAGAAATAATGGAATTTGTAAAATCTTTATTTGATCTAGAACAGGGAACTACTCCAAGAGGCGATATGGGCGTGATGATTTCTGCTAAGAAACAGTTTGGTGACGATCCAGAAACTATACAACATATAAAGAAGTGTATAATGATGTGTAAAGGCGCAGGCCAACAATCAAGCGAAGAACCAAGTGATTTATTAAGGATTAAAGAATTGGCGGGCATGAAGTTCTAAAATAACTAGAAATAATCATTGACAGATAAATAAGACTGTACTATAGTAATATAGTGCAGTTTTATTTTAGGCACAAACATAATAAGCCAAGGCACAACATAAGGAGATAGGCACATGGCATCACTAGCAGAAATTCGAGCAAAGTTAAAAGAACAAGAATCAAAGTCATCAGGCAATCAGGGCGGCGGCGATAATGCAGTTTATCCGTTCTGGAATCTAAAGGAAGGTCAGGAAGCACTAGTACGATTCCTTCCAGATGGTGACACAAACAATACATTTTTCTGGGTTGAACGAGCAATGATTAAGCTTCCGTTCAATGGCGTTAAGGGCGAAACTGATTCACGTCCTACACAGGTACAGGTACCTTGCGTAGAGATGTGGGGAGAGACTTGCCCAGTATTGAGTGAAGTACGCGGCTGGTTTAAAGACAAGAGCCTTGAAGATATGGGACGTAAGTACTGGAAGAAGCGTTCATATGTATTCCAGGGTCTTGTTGTTGAAGATCCTCTAAAGGAAGAGAATGTACCAGAAAATCCTATCCGTAGGTTTATTATTGGTCCTCAGATCTTCCAGATCGTCCGTGCAGCACTACTTGATCCAGAGATTGAGGATCTCCCAACTGATTATGTACATGGTCTAGATTTCCGTATTGCTAAGACTAGCAAGGGTGGATTTGCTGATTATTCTACATCAAAGTGGGGTCGTCGTGAACGTGCTCTAAGCAATAGCGATGTTGAAGCAATCAATAAGGTTGGACTATTTAATCTTAAGGACTTCCTACCTAAGAAGCCAACAGATGTTGAGCTAAAGGTTATTAAGGAAATGTTTGAAGCATCCGTTGATGGTGAAGCATATGATGCCGAGCGTTGGGGACAGTATTATCGCGCAGCAGGTATGAATCAGGCAACAGGTGATCCGAATACACGCAATACTCCATCTGCTAAGGCAGCAGTAGCGGAGGATGATGATATCCCTTTTGATACACCACCTGCTAAGGCAACTCCTGTAAAGGAAGAACTAAAGAGTACAGGTGGAGACAGCAAGGCAACTGATATCTTAGCAATGATCCGCGCAAGACAATCTAAGTAAGAAAATACGGTTTAGGCCTCTAGAATATAATTCTACGCCTAAACTTTCTATTATTCTGGAGGTATGAATGGCAAAAACATTTGATTTAACTAAATTTCGTAAAAGTCTAACTAAGAGTATTGATGGTTTAGGTGTTGGATTTAATGATCCGACTGATTGGGTGTCTACCGGTAACTATGCTCTAAACTACCTCATTAGTGGTGATTTTAATAGAGGTATTCCTCTTGGTAAGGTAACTGTATTCGCTGGTGAATCTGGTGCAGGTAAGAGCTATATCTGTTCTGGTAATATCGTTAAACACGCCCAAGAACAGAATATCTTCGTAGTACTCATCGATAGCGAAAATGCTCTTGATGAGAAGTGGTTACACGCACTAGGTGTTGATACAAGCGAAGAAAAGCTACTAAAGCTTAATATGGCTATGATTGACGATGTAGCTAAGACTATACATGAGTTTATGAAAGAATATAAGGCGATGGAAGATCGTCCTAAGGTATTGTTCGTAGTAGACTCACTAGGTATGTTACTAACACCTACGGACATTAATCAGTTCGAAGCAGGTGATCTAAAGGGTGACATGGGCCGTAAGCCTAAGGCACTAACAGCACTTGTACGTAACTGCGTTAATATGTTTGGATCATATAATGTAGGTATGGTATGTACTAATCATACGTATGCTTCACAGGATATGTTTGATCCAGACGATAAGATCTCAGGTGGTCAAGGTTTCGTTTATGCTAGCTCTATTGTGGTAGCTATGAAGAAACTAAAGCTCAAGGAAGACGAAGATGGCAACAAGGTATCAGAAGTAAATGGTATCCGTGCTGCTTGTAAGATTATGAAGACTCGATATGCTAAACCATTTGAGAGTTTACAGATCAAGATCCCCTATGAGACTGGTATGAATCCTTACAGTGGTCTTCTCGATCTATTTGAGAAGAAGGGCGTTATTACTCAACAGGGAAATCGTCTTAAGTATACAGATTCAAAAGGTAAAGAATTCTTAGAATATCGTAAACAGTGGACTGGAGAATTGTTGAATATGGTCATGGAAGACTATATACATATTAAGCCAACTGAAAATATAAAAGTTGATGCAGAAACTGGAGAGATATTAGAATGAACGAAGCAATAATCGTTGAGA
>Ga0007819_1000208_pt1 | contig 19784 bp, 29 predicted proteins | sample CryBogCBE07Jul09_FD_71203 | JGI IMG/M metagenome (GOLD analysis project Ga0007819, IMG submission 71203) | Freshwater microbial communities from Crystal Bog, Wisconsin, USA - CBE07Jul09 | ecosystem: Environmental > Aquatic > Freshwater > Lake | place: Crystal Bog, Wisconsin, USA | collected... | reverse complement strand
CCACAAGGACCACAGGGACCTCAGGGACCAAGCGGGCCAGCTAGTTCAGTAGGCGGACCTCAAGGACCACAAGGACCTCAAGGGGTTGCCGGACCACAAGGACCAAGTGCTCCTGGACCACAGGGACCACAGGGACCACAAGGCGTACAGGGACCACAAGGGCCAACTGGCCCACAAGGGCCATCCGGACCACAAGGACCGCAGGGTACGCAGGGACCAACAGGACCATCAAGTACAACGCCCGGACCACAAGGGCCACAAGGGCCAGCAAGTTTTGTTGCAGGACCACAAGGGCCACAGGGACCACAGGGAAATCCTGGACCACAGGGAAATCAAGGAGCTCAGGGAAATCAAGGACCACAAGGTAATCCTGGACCACAAGGACCAGCAGGACCGCAAGGTAATCAAGGGCCAGCAGGACCTGTAGGTGGTTCAAGTGGACAAGTGATTTACAATAACGGTGGATCACCTGCAGGATTTGGTTCATGGGATGGGTCAACATTTACTGCCGCTAACTTCCATGCCACAGGAAACGTCACAGCCGATTCTGATAAACGACTAAAAGAACAAATTGAAACTATTCAAAATGCTCTAAGTCTAGTTCGTTCAATTCGAGGTGTTACCTATGTTCGTAAAGAAACACAACGAGAAGAAATGGGTGTTATTGCTGACGAATTGCAAGAAACAGTACCACAGGTTGTCTTTGGTCCGCAGGGTCCAGACGGCATGTTAAGTGTTGCCTATGGAAACATTGTGGGCCTATTGATCGAAGCTGTAAAAGAATTAGCAGATCGAATTGATAAACTAGAAAAATAATTTGGTAGAATTTCTACCAAATAAATAAAACAAACGGAGTCATACATTGTCTACAAACAGCACAACCAGTCAATATATCAGTTTAATTGATATTACCTATCCAGTAGCTGGTCAGGATAACAACAGCCAAGGGTTCCGAGATAATTTTAAAAACATTACCTCGGCTCTGTCTTCTGCTGATCAAGACATTTATAATTTAAAATTAAACTCTGTAGTATTGAACCAAACTAACAATTTTGATTTTAACATTGTGCAATCAGCACAGTTTCAAAACTGTTCTACCTTATTATTAGACAATAGTCAAATTGTACAGATTGGCGATGTAATTGTAGATTATTCAGCAGGTAGTTATCAAAAGTATATTGTTGCCGCAGGCACACATCTGTTTACCGTTAACAATATGCCATCTACTGGGCAAAGCGGAGACATGATACTAAGTATCAGTCCTAGCGATCCTACATTGACTCCTCGTATAACATTTCCAACATCATATGTAATGTTAAGTGGGTTTGTAAATCCCACAATTGGAATACTAGTAACTGGCTCTACTCCAACTCTTATACAAATTATCAGTGAATCTGGTAAAATTTATGTTCGTATTTTAAATGAAGTTACCTACGGAAGTGGTTTTAGTGTTACAGATCAAACGGTTAGTGTTAACCCATTGGTTGCAGGTATTCAAGGAACTGCCACTGTTATCACTGCATATCAATCGCTAGGAGTAGGAACAACAGTTGTTACTACAGGTACAAATGGCACATTGGTGTTAAGTACCGGTTCTCAATACGGTGCAGTGGCTATTGCACCAGACCAAGTTGTTGCAACAGTTTATAACGGTCCCGGTGGTCCTTATAACGGACAAAGTGGTACAGCTACACAAATTAAACTAGTTTCTGTTGCTGGTATTAAGCAAGGTGCTACGGTAGTACATCCAACTTCAGGAGCATTGCTAACAGTTAGCTCAATTGATACTGTTAACAATCTAGTAACTGTTACTTCATTTACAATCGGAAGTGGTGTAGGTAGTTCTTTAACATTTACCAATCCTAGATTTGTAGGACAGGTTCCTGCATTAACACTAGTTTCTACTCGACCTGCATCAACTGCTAGCGGAGCAGGCGAAGCAATTGGTCAGGTGTATGCAGACGGCAATACACTATTCTTAAATTACACTGATTACAATCAAGGTAATCAAAACAAAATTCAAATCAGTAGCGATACATCAGGTAATCCTAGAGCACTAGGCAATGCCAGTACTGCTACCACTCAACCGTTAACAGATACATCAAATCTAGTAGCAACTGATCAATTTGTATGGAACGCTATTACAGCTACCACAACAGTAGTTGCCTATGCTATTACTGCTACTAACGCAACTACTGCTACCACAATGGTGCAGGGTGCAAATGGTTGGGGTAAAAGAACTATCAGCTATACAACTCCGTCAGGTGGTAGCTATGGTGACATTTGGTATCAGATTATCTAATGCAAAGTGTATATGTCAATGACACCGACGGGTGGCACCTAGTACAAAGTCTATATGCTAACGACACAGATGGTTGGCATCTAGTACAAAACGCCTATGTCTATGATACAGATGGATGGCATCTAGCCTACTCAGCAGGCGATAGTCTAACAGAAACATATAGTACTCCTGGAACATTTACCTATACTGTTCCACAAGGTGTTCGTAACTTAAATTTCCAATATCCTACTCCTACACAGATAAACAGTTTTAATGTGTTTAATGTCTATCCTGGACAAGAAATTAAAATAAAGATAGGTAGTATCGGTGATACATCAACTATCTATGTTAATACCACAACTTATGTGTTGCCTGGGTTTGATACACCTGTATTATCATTTGCCGGCAATATTGATTCTTGGTTAAATGTAGATTTCAGTGTTGCTACTCCCACTGGAACTTCAGTAAGTAGTGCTACTACAAATGAAGGAGCGCAGGCTGCGGCACAAGCTGCCGGGGCAATATATACAGTAAATGTACAAACAAATCACGGAGACCTAGGATCAACTGTTGTAATGACTCCTGTACCAACAGGTGTGATAACTAATCCAAATTCGATTAATGTTGTTTACAATTCCTGGTCTGGGCGTAACACCAATCGAAGCTTGAGCCCTGCATTTAAAAAGGGTAATTTTTATGTGGCTAATTTTGCACAGAACGATGACCCGCAAAGTAGCGAAGGATACTATGTTTTTGGATTTAATCTACAACAGGTATTAACTGTTACAGTATCTCCAACTGCACCATTTTCTAATAGTAGTGCAATTACTATTAGTCCACCAGCAATTACAGCCAACGGAGTTGTCAATACTCTATACACCATAGGATTTACTGCCAACGGCGGAGTTGCTCCATTTACATGGCATTTAGATTCCGGAGTCGGATCCATTGATCCACAAACCGGCGTATGGACATATACTCCTACATCAACTGGCACAAAGACTTGGACTATCACTGTTAAAGATAGTTTAGGTAACACACATTCAACAACATACAGTGCTAATGTAACTTCACAAGGTACCGGCGGTGGTACTGGCGGATTGGCATTGTCTCCAACAACTCTAGCTAGCGGTGCAGTTGGTTCGTCATATAGTCAAACTATTACTGCAAACAACGGTAGTGGTGCTATTAACTGGTCACTTGTTGGAACATTACCGGCTGGTTTATTATCATCTGTCGGTGGCACAAACAACAGCGTCTATACAATTTCAGGAATACCGACAGCAGGTGGAAGTTCTAATATCACAATCTCTGCTACAGATAGTGCTGCCACCCCGGCAACAGCTTCTCAAATCTACGGTATTGGTATTGCTACAAGTCCTATAGTTGTTTCAGATAGTGGACCTACAACTGCAAATACAAATACATCTTATACAAGAACATTTACAGTCTCCGGCGGTACAGCTCCATATACATGGAACTATTCGCCAAGTTCAGTTCCTTGGGCTTCTATTAGTCCTAGTGGTAATGTATTGACCTTAACTGGAACTACACCAAAAACTGCTGGTTCAAATAGCATAACAATATCAGTAACAGACAGTAATCATGCTACATCTACTCCTGTTGCCTATAGTGTCTCATACAGTTAATCATGTTCCATCCATTACTTGATAACCCTCGAAAATTAAAAGACGAAGACCTAGAAGGCAAGATTCTAGATCTTGGTCGTAAGTATCAGATTGCCCTTAGATTAGGCAATGGTAGTGCGGCACAACAAATTGTTATGGCATTGGGCATGTACAAAGAAGAACAGCAAAGAAGACAGCATGAAGCTATGCAGTCTACAATGACTAAACAGAATAAAGGTTTAGACGATTTAATTAATATCGAGTAACATGGATCACTTTTTTTGGCCTACAGGTTTTGCCTGCACGGTAATTTCAGGTAATACAGTTTTACCTAACTCTTATAATTTGAACATTGGCATCGAACCAGATAACGCAGGTCCTAACAGTATTTCTGTAGGTTTTAAAAAGATGCGTTATTTCATAGACAATTATTTGAACAATAGTATTTTTATCAATGTTACAAATCCGCTGGCAGACAAGCTGGTAGGACTCGACACCAATGTAGTTTATTTTTCCGAAGAACCCTACGACTATTATGTAGGTCTTGTTCTTTACCAAAAATTATGGACTATAACTGAAAAGTATTTCCACATAGGATTATTAAGTATTGACAGCGCAGTAGGCGATCGTGTACAATATAATATATCCGATCCTGCTGAACATGAGGATCTAAACTTAACAGGTAATAATTGGTGGAATATGGACTCAGTAGACACAGGAATAGGCAAATCTAAATCTTGGAACGACCTAAATATTGAACAAGGCCCTAAATTCCAACCAGTTGTGGTTCAGGGTGGCCGAGTTGAAGATTGACGAATACGGTAGAGTTTCCATAACAGAAAAAGAAGCAGTAGATGCTTTGTACCAACAAAAGGTTATAGATTTTCAAAATATCTATTTTGAAGATCAAACAATCATTGATCAATTTAATCAGGCAAGACATAGCAATGCAGATCGTTTTGACGATCTAAATAGCGTGCCAATCATTGATATTAGTACAGCCGAGTTTGATAAAGCCAATCAACAGCAGTGGCTTATGCCCGAAGATTATTGCCCAAATTTGGTTGAATATCTATACAGCAGATGCGAAACAGAAATTCAAACCAATAGAGTAAGCGAAGAATTAGAATTGTTTATCCAACATAATATGATGGACTTACTGTTCTACCTTAAATACCTAGTAGATACATTGAGAGCCAATAACATTGTTTGGGGACTAGGCAGGGGTAGTAGTGTTGCCAGTTATGTGTTATACTTGATCGGTGTACATAAAATTGATAGTATTAAGTACAAACTCGATATAAAAGAGTTTTTAAAATAAGGAGAAACACATGGGACATAGAACTATGCAAGGTCGTGAAATCGACATGGAAAAATTAATGCGTCAGAATGAGCTAATGCCTGCTGTAGGAAATATGAAGGTCAACGCTCGTGGGGATGAATTAGGTCCAGGCGGACAAATTATTCGTAAACGAGAAGAAGTTGTTGCAGAATATTACGAAAATAATCCAAAAAGCAAACTTAACCAAGCGGTAGCAGATACGCCTGCACCAGCACCCGAAGTTAAGCCAACACCTGCACCTGCAAGTAAGAAAAACACAGAGGAATAAATGAAAGTTACAGGAACAATTAGACCGTTACATGATAAAATCTTTGTCAGCGACATGGAATTTGGTGAACAAAAAACTGCCAGTGGATTGTTTATCCCTAGCGCAAACGGCAAAGCCGAAGGCATCAGTCCTCGTTGGGGCAAGGTGTGGGCCATTGGTCCAGATCAAGAAGATGTACAAATCGGAGACTGGGTCCTGGTCGAACATGGTCGTTGGACTCGTACTGTAGAAGTTGAACAAGAAGACGGATCTATTTTAGAAGTGCGCATGGTGGACGGTGATGCCATTATGATGAGCACCGATGAACAACCTTCTGATGCAATCTATAGAGCAGTATAACCGTTTTTGTTGACACTGCTCGAATCCCATGTTATTATTAAGCATGGGATTCAAATATTCATATGATATAACCAAGGCGGCAAGAGAAATTAACTCTGCCGCATATGACGCTAGCTCTTCAATGAACGATGGATTCATTGCATGGGGCGCAAAACAAGACCTTTACAGACTGAAATGGATTCTCGAAGATGCACTTCGACGCTGTCCTAATTTCTCACCTGAAAAGGAATGGCTCAAGGAACAAGAGCAAGAAAGAATTATAAAGATATTAAAAGATGATATTCAATAAAGTTAAAGCATTAAAAGCCGACGGTAAAAAGATCGGCATTGTTTTTAGTCAATTTGATCTTTTACATGCAGGGCATATTGCCATGTTGGCTGAAGTCAAAAACCATTGTGATTACCTAATTGCTGGATTACAGACTGATGCTACATTAGATAGACCTGATACTAAAAATCCCCCGGTACAGAGCATTGTAGAAAGACAGATACAGGTAGCCGCAGTTCGCTATGTGGACGAAATTGTTGTTTATCAAACTGAAAAAGACCTATGTGACATCTTGCTTACATTGCCAATAGATGTTAGAATATTAGGTGTAGAGTATAAAGACAAAGAATTTACTGGCAAAGATATTTGTCTTCAAAGAGGGATCGATATTGTGTATAATGGTAGAGATCATAGTTTTAGTTCAAGCAGTCTACGCAAGCGTGTAGCAGAAGCAGAAAGGAATAAAAAATGAGTTATGGACAAGTATCAGCAGGATACGCTGTTGAATCAGATGAGGCAAAAATGGCTATGCCATCTAAAAAGATCAAACGACCCGGTTTCTTAAAAAGATGGATTGTTAATGCGGCCAAAGAAGCAATCTCCCAAGATCAATTAAATGCCAATATGCTCATTGCAACCACAAGAGATATTGCACCAATTGGATCACGAAGGGAATTACAGGCTCAGCCATTGCATCTTAAAATTTACAGCGCCAATGGTGGAACCATTATTGAGACTAGCAAATACGACAGACAAAAAGATCGTGAAAACAATCAATTGCATATTATCACACATGATCAAAACTTAGGCGAAGGACTGGCAAAAATTATTACCATGGAGGCCTTGCGTGGCTGATAAATGTCAAACCTGTGGTAAAGAATATAGTCCCGAGTGCGATTATAATCAAGGACGGTGTCCGCATCATCCCCCAATGATTAATATTCAACCAAAGGATATTAGTCGTGGACATTTTTATGTTAGTATTGTAAAAAGTGTAGTACGCATTATAGCAGGTATAGCCTTATTCCGAGGAGATTATTCGGCAGCAGGGTTGTTATTAATTTCGGCAGAATTGTTGGGCATTGTTGAGGAGATCGTATGAAAGAATTATGGGTAGAAAAATATCGTCCTAAAACTATCGATGGATATGTTTTTAAAGACGAGTCTCATCGTAGACAGATTAATGCATGGATCAAAGAGGGAACTATTCCTCACCTATTGTTAAGCGGTGGTCCAGGCATTGGTAAAACTACATTGGCCAAAATCCTAGTCAACGAATTAGGCATTGAAGACTACGATGTATTTGAAGTAAACGCCAGTAGAGAAACTGGCATTGATTTTATTAAAGATAAAATTGTTCCGTTCATCTCGATGGTACCATTTGGCCCATTTAAAGTTGTACTGCTCGACGAGGCTGATCGACTTAGCCCTAATGCTCAAGATAGTTTAAAAGGTATTATTGAAGAATACAGCAAATATGCCAGATTTATTCTAACCTGTAATACTCCTAATCGAGTGCTTCCGCCGTTGCACAGTCGACTGCAACAGATGCATTTTGCGTCAGTTGACCAAACAGAATTCACTGCTCGTGCCGCAACTATCTTGATCGAAGAAAACATCGAATTTGACATCGATATGTTAGATACCTATGTCAAAGTAGCATATCCAGATTTGAGATCCTGCATTAAACTGTTACAGTCTAACAGCATCGAAGGTAAGTTGATCAATCCTCGCCTAGAGGATGCAGGTGTTAGCGACTTTAAAGTTGAAATGGTTGAGCTATTTAAACGAGGCAAAATCAAAGAAGCTCGTACTCTATTGTGCGGACGAGCCATGGCTCATGAGATGCAGGACATCTATACATGGATGTATCAAAATTTAGATCTATTTGGTGATACTGAAGAAAAGAAAGATTCTGCATTGTTAATTATTAAGCAAGGTCTTGTGGATCATGCTCTTATTGCAGATCCTGAAATTAATCTTGCCGCAACTTTAGTTAAACTAGCGAGATTACAATAATGACTCATGTTGTTACAGGTGCATGTAAAGATTGCAAGTATACCGATTGTGTAATAGTATGTCCTGTTGATTGTTTTAAAGAAGGCCCGGATATCTTAATTATTGACCCAGACGAGTGTATCGATTGCGGTGTTTGTATTCCAGAATGCCCAGTCGATGCTATTGTTACACATGATGATGAGCGAGTAGGTGAATGGTTAGATTTTGCCAATCAACATCTAGATTGGCCCATTATCACTACTCGTAAAGAACCTCTGGCCAAAAAATAATCGCATAGTCCACGGGTTGAGGGCGACTATGCGATTGACCGAACTAAAGTTATTCTATATCTTTATAGATACCTAACACTTCTTTGACTACAGGATGACGCTCTACATCTCTAGTTTCGAACTGTGCCATAGCAATCATACGATACTCACCTCCTTGGCCGTATAAATTACAAAATTCTAGCAACCCGTTCTCTGATGGGCGATCCGCTTGATTCAAGTCTCCTGTGACTACCATACGGCTATTTTCACCGATACGAGTCAATAACATTTTCATCTGTGAGGGTGTGGCATTTTGCATTTCATCTGCAACAATGAAAGCATTTTTAAATGTGCGTCCTCGCATATAGGCTAATGGGCTAATTTCAATAACACCATCTTCTAACATACTTGCGATTTCTCTTGGATGATAATATTCCTCGAATACATCCATAATAGGACGAGTCCAAGGCTCCATCTTTTGATTTAATGTACCTGGTAAGAACCCATGTTCTTCATCTACAGATACAGCCGGCCTTGTGATAATAATTTTACTAATCACCCCCTCTTTGTATAGTTTAATGGCCATTTGTACACCAAGCATAGTTTTACCCGTACCCGCTGGTCCGATAGCAAAAACAATGAATTTCTTGGGATTTTTTAGCAACTCGATGTAATTTTCCTGCGATAAATTTCGTGGAATGATTTGTACTTGTTGCTTGCGTTTTAAGTAAGGCTTGATTGGAATCAAGTTATTGACATCCTGTTGGAAACGAACATCGCGCTGTGTTCCAGGATCTCTTTCGCGTCTTCGTGCTTTAGGCAATTTTTACCTCCGTTTGTGAAGATCAACCCGCACAAATATTTACTACCAGAATCCAAAACCCTGCTCAAATGGCTATAAAAACAGGGGTAATAAAAATTAAATATTTTTAGCATTGAGATAGTATAAATATACGATAACAGGACAAGCCATGCACGATATCGTTGACGTAATTAAGAATCTTCAAACTCTTAGCGAAAATAACAGTGCGTTCAAAGTATTAAAAGACTTTGAGCGTGTTATTGACGAGCTAGATATCTATGTTTTTAAAAACTGGAAAGAAGGTGAACTAGTAATGGGTCCAGATGTTAGTCGTTATTTTGTTAAATGTACTTTCATGTGGCCTGAAAAAGAAATGCCAGACCCGGAAGGCGGTCGTAGATTGTTAGATTATGGCTGTCAGGTTGTTTACAAAAAAGAACACATTCTAGTTCCACGCAAGATCAAGGATCCCGGCGACTATCGCCCAGGAACTAAAAAAGGTAAAATTGATGCACATGCTGTATGGACAGTTACCATTGAAATGCCAAAGAAACTAATGCAAGATGTCTACATCGGCAAAGAGAATAAAGAAACTAATCAAATGGCTGAATTGATGCGTTACAGCAATTCAGAATCCTTAGATTCTAGCGAAGTAGCACAGGAGGCGCCAGTCGATGCCGAACCACAAACAACATAATTTAACAGAAGGGCTTGCACCTAAAGACCTAAAAGAATTGGTCAGTGAAGTTTTTACTGTTGATCAATATAAAAGCAAAATGGGCGAGGATCAAGATATCCTAGTTCTAGGCTTTAGAGTCAAGGAAAAATACCCAGCTATCGATCTAATGGAGTTCATTGAAAAAGGATATAGTTTTATTCTTGATGCAGATATGAGCACCGGAGAAGAACATGATGGACAGTATCAAGTGTTTGTTGAGCTTGAAAGAACTCCTCAATTACCTAGTCAATTAAAACATCTATTCAACGGAATCAGCCAATTAACTGATTGCCATGATTGGAAATTTAGATATCAAAAGGCCGGATCGAGTGTGCCTTTTAATGAAAACACCATAGTAGAACACATTCCAATGACCCCAGAAGATTACAAGAATAAAGTTTTAGAATTTAAAAACAAAGATGTTAAAGAATTCTTTAATCAAGGAACAGTAGAAGTTGAACTAGATGAAGACAATACTCTTACATTTAGCAAATCATATTCTGGTCCTATACAGGCAGAATTTGTAGCAATTGGTGATTACGAAGATGTTAAAAATACCGTTCCCGGACCATTGGCATTAGATGAAAGCAGTCAAAGTCAATCTTTGTTTTTGAACAAGTATTTAGGTAACTACGATATCAATAAAATAGGAAATCAATTTTTAATTAGAAATGGCAAACAGGCAATGGTAATTAAAAAGGAAAGATGGTAATATGTGGTTTTTAAATTTTATACCCGATGCATTACTGCAATTGGTAATTTTATCTGTGCTGTTTACAGGTATAGGATTATATGTACTGGGATTGTTCATAAACTTTGTACCTAGTCTATATCCTTACAAAGAACCAATCCGTATACTAGCAACAATTTTAATTGTAGCAGGCGTGTATGGAGAAGGTAGTTATTCTAATGAAATGGCCTGGCGTATGAAAGTTGCAGAAGCACAGGCCGCGGTGGCGGCTGCTGAAGCAAAATCTGCAGAAGTTAATACCGTTATACAGACTAAAATTGTAAAACAAAAACAAATTGTACACGATAAACAAATTGTAGTACAAAAAGAAATACAACAGGTCGAAAAACAAATAGATGCAGAATGTAAATTAGATCCAGTGGTTGTTAAAATCCTAAATGAAGCGGCTACTAATCCATTCTTGAAGCCAGCAGGAGATAAGAAATGAAAAAACTCCTTTTAATGTGTTCGATTATTGTATTAACCGGATGTGCAACTCAAGGAGTTCCTGTTACATATAAATTTCCAGAAGCTCCTGCAGATTTATTAACAACATGTTCAGATTTAGCACAATTAGATCCTGCACAAACAAAAGAATTAAGTCAAGTCCTTACTGGTGTAACAAATAACTATTCTCAATATTATGATTGCAAAATCAAAACAGACAATTGGATTGAGTGGTATAACACACAAAAAGATATTTTTAATAATATAAAATAAGGTAGATTATGAAAAAACTATTACTAGCAGTAATGATATCGATGTTGTCAGGATGTGCAGTAGTAGATGCATATCTAATGACACATTATGATCCTAATGAGTACAAACTTATTACTGACATTAGGGCGGAAGCGCAGTTATACAAATCACAATGTGATGATGCTGTAACCAGCAAGGCAAATGCTATTAAATTAGCTAATGATACACAATTATTCGTACTGTATAGTGAACATATACCGCGCAATAAAGATCTAATATCAGCAAGTAACGATTTACATACTATAGCACAGGGTCTAGCAGATCAATATGCTAAGTTTGATAAAGTAAGTCCAGGGTTTTGTAAGATTAAATTCACTAGTGTTGAAACCAACGCCAATAAAATGCAGGCAACTGTTGCAGGGAGACCAAGATGAGCGTAGAAACATATGAAGGTTATTTAGGTCAGGCTTATACAAGCCCAGATCCGGCGGTAAAACAAGCGGCTAGCGATGCCGCACAGTACACCAACATGTTTAAAGCAGGACAACTTAGCAAAGAAGAATATCAGCAGGCAATAGCTGATATTGCTACAAGTGCAAGGATTAACCAAAGCATGAATGACATGACTAACCTGGAAATGCTAAATACTGCTATAAACGGATTAATTAATCTAGCAAGTTTAGTGGGATAAAAAATGGCAGACTGCATATTAACAAAAGAACAATTAGCACAAATTATACCTGGAAATCCTTATTTGGATCACTGGTATAACGCATTAGCACAGGCATTGCCAGATTACGATATAAGCACTCCGCAGAGAGCGGCCGCTTTCCTAGCACAATGCGCTCACGAAAGTGGCGGATTCACTGCTATCAAAGAAAATTTAAATTATCAAGCCGCAAGTTTGTGCCGTGTTTGGCCACATTATTTTAATGCTGGTAATGCAAACGATTATGCACATCAACCTGAAAAAATTGCCAATAGAGCCTATGCTAATCGTATGGGCAATGGTCCAGAAGAAAGCGGAGACGGATATCGTTTTTGCGGTCGCGGACTAATTCAATTGACCGGTCGTTCAAACTATCAAGCATTTGCTGATAGTATTCAAGAAGATATCAATAATTTACCAGATTATCTAGCAACATTTGAAGGGTGCGTACAATCAGCTTGTTGGTTCTGGGAAGCAAATAATCTTAATAGATGGGCCGATGCAGGCGATATCGAAAAGATGACTAAAATTATTAACGGTGGAACACTAGGTTTAGATGATCGCACTCGCCGTTACCAACACGCATTACAAATATTAGGAGCTTAAAATGAAAAATGTAAATACCACAACCTATGTTGTTGCTAGTACTAACGGGGTCGATAGTGGATTTATGGCCTGCTTATTAATATGGACATTAGAGCAGGCAATTTACGACATAAGAATGTCAGCAGTTGGCAGTGTAAATCAAACACTCGACGATTGGTTAACTAAGAATACAAACTTTAAATCAATTACTCCAACTACTCCAGAAGATTTTAATTCATTAAACATTGTTGATCTATACTTAAATTTAGATGTAACTCCTGATTCTAATCGTGATTTTGTAGTTGTAACAGGTCAGATTGATCAAGAAATCTTAGACAATTTAAATCTAGCACAAAATAACATTAAGGTGTTGGTAATCACGCATGAAGAATCTGATGCAAGGAAATTGGTCATTAATCAGTTCTTTAAAATGTTTATTGGTATGCCACTAAATTCTTCAAATTACTTTTATCAAACATATCTAGATATAAAAGATAAAAATGATAAAATTATTAATAAGAATATAACAAAATGGCGCGATTTAACAAATGCCGAATTGACAGAAATTTTTAATGCAGTTCCGGTTGATCAGCTTCTTGCTGGGTCACCATTAGAAAGAGAAAGATTTGACAGAGTATGGGTCGACGATGCTGATAAAAATAATCTATTCGAACTTACACTTGATGATATGTTGACTAATAAAAATGCCGTAATGGATGTCATAACAAAGATAACCAATAAACCGGTAACTGAAACTGTAAATAGAAATTACGATAGATATATCAATATCCAAGCTCAACAGTTTGCAAAATATCTAGGAGAATAAAATGGCATTAATCGACTCAATGTTAAATTTAATCAACAAGCAACCAAAAGATCCAAATGCGCCAAAGCCGCCAGCAGGCAGTCGTAGCGAGCGAGAAGCAAAGATTAAAGATAAAGCAGGGTTAGTCATTAATGTGTTTGCTTTGTTATTAGCCGTGAATACCTACATTGGTGGAGGATTAAGTTCCACCGTTATGAATAACACCATCAAAGCCAATGATGTATGGAACTTCTATCAGGCTAAAAGTATTAAACAGACCGAATATATGTTAGCGTCTGAACAAACTAACGATAAAGTTAAAGCTGAAAAATGGGCTCAGAAGGCCGCTGAATATGATGAAGGTCCAGAAGGCAAAAAGGCCTTGTTTGAAAAAGCTAAAAAATTAGAAGCTGAAAGAGACGAGGCTAAAAAGCGTAGCCCTTGGATCAGTTATGCTAGTACAGCATATCAATTAAGTATTGTTTTATTATCTGCTAGTATTTTGGCAGTTAATATGGGCATGTTCTGGGCAAGTTTTGGTGTTGCTGGACTAGGTTTATTCTTAATGAGCCAAGGTATTTGGTTATGGTTTTAATTCAGACCATATAACAATACCTTTTTTATTTGTCAACCCATTCTTTAAAAAATTATCGCTACAATGCAATTTGTAGCGATCAAATGCAACCATAGATCCCTTGGTCCAAGGGTACACTAATTCAACACTAAGCCTATCTATATCTGTCGGCATCATATGTGAGAGGTATTGCTTATAGAATGCTCTATCTATCCTAAACGGTGAATAGGGCGTAGTTATTTTTAAATATTCAACATAAGTTTCTGTGCTTTTTACTTTTTCATTAAACACAATAGTATGAGCATTGTAGGTATCTAAAGGAATAATAAAGGTATAGGCCGAATAATCAGGACCCGATGAACTGATATCAAGATGAGGATATGCCGGACTGTGTGTATCATACATCGTTATATTCAATATCAGATTGTCATCATAGCAACTGTAAACTTTTGATTTTATAAGAGCTTCGGCATCATTGCCAACTGTATAATATGCTCCAGATTCTGATTTTACAACCCTTTCTGGATTTTTACAATGTTCTGCTATTAGCTGATTTAACAGATCAATTTCTTCAAAAGAAAACAGATTGTCTGTAATAGATGTATCATAATCCATAGTAAGCCCTATAATTTATCGTATTTAACTATAAATAAAAGTACAATTTAACTTAATGGAGTTACGAATGGCAGAAAGAAAAAGCGATTGGATGCAGACACTATGGCGTCCTATGATGGGGTGGATGTATATGCTTATCTGTACTTTAGATATGGCAGTATTTCCAGTACTATGGGCCTTATGGCAGGGTATTAATCATGTACCCATTACACAATGGAATCCACTAACACTTCAAGGCGCTGGCCTATTTCACATTGCCATGGGTGCTGTATTAGGTATTAGTGCATTCGGTCGTACACAAGAAAAACTAGCAGGCACAGCCGCTAATCCAACTGCTACAGAACAAATTTCTGTAAACACTACTAGCATGAGTGGTGTACCAGCAGGAGGAATGGGCGGCGGATTTGGTAACTCAACTGGAGGATTTGGAAATGCGTCAGCAACACCAGCAACAGGATTTGGGGGCGGGGCTTCAGCATTTGGCTCTCCGTCAGCAGGAGGCTTCGGTACACCAGCCGGTGGTTTTGGTTCAGCACCAGCATCTACTGGGTTCGGGGCAACAGCGCCTGCCGCAGGTGGCTTTGGCGGAGGCGGGTTTGGAAGCACACCTTCAACAAATACAGCTCCGGCACCAGCACCAGTCACAGGGCAAGTAGCGCCTGGGTTTGGCGGTAAACTAGGACCAGTGCCAGCGGCAGATCCTATCATTTAATAAAGGAAATAAAATGAAAAAACTATTAATTGCATTATTAGCAACAGCATTTGTTGGTACAGCATTTGCCGAGGCAGAAACAAAACAAGTATGCCACGATAAATTAGACAAGGCAGGTAAGCCAGTTAAAAAAGCAGACGGATCTGTTGCTCAAGATTGCAAAATGATCAAAGTACATAAGAAACTAGAAGGCAATGATACTGTTCCTGCCAAAAAATAATTAGAACTTGACATTTAACAAAAGGTATAGTATACTATTGCTATACCTTTTTCTATTATGTCCGATTACTATCAAACACTAGGCGTTAACCGAAACGCTACTCCAGATGAAATTAAAAAGGCTTTTCGAAGCCTAGCTAGTAAGCATCATCCCGATAAAGGTGGAGATACCAAGAAATTCCAAGAAATACAAGAAGCATACGCTACACTTAGCGATCCTCAAAAGAAAGAACAATACGATAACCCGCAACCTCAATTTAACGGGTTTGGAGGAGGTGGTATGCCGCCTGGATTTGAGGATATAGTTAGTCAAATGTTTGGAGGAGGCAATCCATTCTTTGGATCAGGCTTTGCACAACAACGACAACGCAATCGAACTTTAAATATTCAAACTACCATTAGTTTAGAAGATGCGTTCCGTGGTAAAGACTTATTAGCCACTCTACAACTTCCTAGTGGTAGAGATCAGGTTTTAGAAATTAAAATCCCTGCAGGTATCCCAGAAGGTACTACCTTAAGATTAAGTGGAATGGGTGATGATAGCTTTCAACATTTGCCAAGAGGTGATATCCACTTAACTGTTAACATTGAAAAACATCCAAGGTTTGAGAGACGAGGCGATGATCTGTTTACCAGCGTAAATGTTTCTTGCATCGATGCTATGTTAGGTACAATGTTAGAGATCAATACTATTGACAATAAAACTTTACAGCTAACAGTTACTCCTGGAACACAACATGGGCAGGTGCTTGCGGCGGCAGGTTATGGTATGCCTAAATTCAATGATAATAGATTTACAGGACGCCTACTGATAAGTATTAATATCACTGTTCCAAAAGATATAACAGAAGCTCAACGAATTTGCCTTATAGAGAATTTTAAATGAAAATAGTTACATTCCCAGATGAAATTTTAAGAAAAAAGATTCCAGAATTTGATTTCGAGAATCCTACAGTAGATCCTGTACAACTTGAAAAAGACATGATCGAATTTATGTTAATTAACGACGGCATCGGTCTTGCCGCAAATCAAATAGGAGTAGAGGCTCGAGTATTTGTTATGGGTCATCGAGACTATCCAGAAGCCGCACAGGCATTTTATAATCCCATGGTAATTGCAACAGTTGACGAAGTTGATGATCTGGAGGAAGGATGTTTGAGTTTCCCCGGAGTTTTTGTTAATATAAAGAGACCTAAGAAGATTTTAGCAAGGTGGCAAAATAGCAAAGGAGAATGGCAAGAGTCTGAATTTGACGGATATAATTGTAAATGCTTCCTACATGAATTAGACCATTTAGAAGGCATTGTATTTCAGGATAGAGTAAGTAGTCTTAAATGGGCACTGGCTGTTAAGAAATCAAAACCCAAAAAAACTAAAACCGTAAGAGTAAAAAGGAAATTTAAATAATGTTGGAACCAAATAAAGATTTGGAACAAATCTTCGAAAATGCTGTAGAATTAGCTACCAATAATAAACATGAGTATGTTACACTAGAACATTTTCTTTATAGCATGCTCAATAACGAACCGTTCAACGAACTGTTAGTTAATTTTGGTGCAGATGTAGATCATCTAAAAGAAGATTTAGAAAATTACATAACCAACGAACTAGTAGACATTGTAAACACCGACGTTTCAAGACCAAAAAAAACTAACACCGTAGACCGTGTGTTGAATAGAGCATTTACACAGGTCTTGTTTAGCGGTCGTCAGGTAATCGAACCGCTCGATTGCTTTATCAGTATTTTTGCTGAAAAGAAAACTCATGCAAACTATTTTGTAAGAAAAGCCAAGATTGAAAAAGATCAATTCATCAACTATATTAAAAAAGAAGTTGCAGAAGTTGAAGAAAGTAATAAGGCCAATAACCCACAAGTTGAAAGAATGATTTTACAATTCTGTGCTAACCTCAGTGCGGCGGCGCGAGCTAAAAAGATTGATCCTGTTATTGGTCGAGAAAAAGAAATTGAAGAAATTCAGCTTATCCTTGCTCGACGCACAAAGTCTAATGCTATCATTATTGGTGACCCCGGAGTAGGTAAGACTGCTATTGCAGAAGGCCTTGCTCGTAAAATCTTTGAAGGCAAGGTGCCTAAGTTTATTCAAGATCATACTGTGTATAGTCTCGATATCAGCGCATTGTTAGCAGGTAGCAAATATCGCGGCGATTTTGAAGAAAGATTAAAGGCTGTGCTAAATGGATTAGAAAAGAAAGGCAAGTGTATTCTATTCATTGATGAAGCACACATGATGAATGGCGCTGGTGCTGCCAATGGCGGTAGCAACGACATGGCCAATATGCTCAAGGCCAGTTTGAGTAAGGGCAAGATTAAAGTTATTGCCAGTACCACATGGGAAGAATATCGTAAGCACTTTGAAAAGGATCGTGCTCTAATGCGCCGGTTCCAGCGTGTTACGGTTGATGAGCCCAATGAAGCAACCGCGATCAAGATCCTTAAAGGACTTAAGAAGTACTACGAAAAACATCACGGTGTTAAGATTACTAACCAAGCAATTATTGACTCAGTCAAGTATTCTGTAAAATATATTACAGATAAAAAATTACCCGATAAGGCCATCGACCTAATTGATTGCGCCAGCGCTCGTTTTAAAGTGCGTGACGAAGATGGCGGCATTGTTGACCATGATGAAATCTTATTTGAGATTAGTAAGATTGCTAACTTACCAGTCGAACAAGTCACTAACAAAGACAATGTTAATTTGTCTAATTTAGAAAAGAACATGAAAGACAAGGTCTATGGTCAAGAAGTTGCTATTGAAAGTTTGTTAGATAAGATCTTTATTGCACAAGCAGGATTGAAAAACTTTAATAAACCTGTAGGTAGTTTCTTGTTTGTTGGTCCAACTGGTGTTGGTAAGACAGAGGCGGCTAAACAACTAGCAACAAATATGAATGTTAAACTTGTACGCTTTGATATGAGTGAATTTCAAGAAAAACATAGTGTGGCTAAGTTCATTGGTGCGCCTCCGGGATATGTTGGCTTTGATGACAATGCCGGTCAACTTATTACCAGCCTACAAGAAAACCCCAACTGTATTTTATTATTAGATGAAGTTGAAAAAGCTCACCCAGATGTGCTTACTGTACTGTTACAATTAATGGATAATGGTTTTATTACAGGTAGCAATGGCAAGAAAGCCGATGGTCGCAATGCTATTATCATTATGACTAGTAACTTAGGTGCTAGCGATGCTGAAAAGAATTCAGTAGGCTTTGGTAGCTTAGAACGGGACAGTGATCCTAAAGATGCTGTTAATAAATTCTTTGCACCCGAATTCCGCAATCGTCTAGATGGCATTGTACGATTTGGCAAACTTGATCAAACAACTATGATTAAGATTGTTAAGAAGTTTATTGATGAACTTAATCTGTTGGTCAAAGATAAAAATATCTTTATTAAACCAAGTGCAGAAACTGTTGAATACCTTGTTAAGAAAGGTTTTGATAGCAAGATGGGTGCAAGACCTTTACAGCGTACTATTGACAATATGATCAAGAAACCGCTAAGTAAAGAGATACTGTTCGGAAAATTAACCAACGGTGGTGTTGTAGAACTTGGTATCGAAGACGATAAAATTGTTATCAAGATTGCAGATATACTTCCTATTTCTAAAATTAAAAATAATGAACAAAGCACTGTCCAAACAGAAGACTAACAAATTATTTTATGGCAAGTGGCCGTACAAGATCAGTACAGAGATCGAAGGCGGCCACTTGATTAGACGCCGGGGCATAGACTGGATAGTAAACTACGATAGTGCAAAAACTCAAGTTCCAGCCTACTATCGTAAAATTGATTTTACAGAACTTAGAACATTTGCTAAACTGCTAGAACCGTTTCTCGGCGATAAAGTAAAAATACGAGTATACACAGGCGGTGTAGATATCTATCTACAGGATAAGGCCGTCTATGAAGAATTACAAAAATTATTTTACAAATACATAAAAGAAATCTTTGAACCAGTGAATGCCAATGAGTTGGAGGCTATGCTTACCAACAATAAGATCATTCTAAGAGATAGTTATCCTAAAAACAAGTATAAATTTAAAATCATCTTTAAAACCTTACCGGTTAATGTGAGAGAAAGTCTAGCAAAATGGATAGCCAACTATAAAGAAGGCGAAGTTTATGTTAGCCCCGGGACTTTAAACTATCTACAATTTGGTCAATGTGTTTGGACTGAGCACTATATCTACATAAA
>Ga0007819_1000207_pt1 | contig 19811 bp, 18 predicted proteins | sample CryBogCBE07Jul09_FD_71203 | JGI IMG/M metagenome (GOLD analysis project Ga0007819, IMG submission 71203) | Freshwater microbial communities from Crystal Bog, Wisconsin, USA - CBE07Jul09 | ecosystem: Environmental > Aquatic > Freshwater > Lake | place: Crystal Bog, Wisconsin, USA | collected... | reverse complement strand
AAAAAACATTTAGAGCTTAGACAACAGTTTCTATATCCAAGACAGAATGCCTGCAGGTTTTAATCAACAATCATCTGAGATCGAATCCATCGTTGGAGTTCAGTTCAGTATTTTATCTCCTGATGAAATTGAACGGAGCTCGGTGGTGGAGATCACATCTCATGCACTGTACGAAGGCAATGAACCCGTTATCGGTGGGTTATTTGACCCTCGTATGGGTGTTCTTGATAATGGTAAAATCTGCCGCACGTGTGGTCAAACGAACCATGGCTGTCCCGGTCACTTTGGACACTATCGTTTGACTCGTCCTGTCTATTATATTCAGTTTCACGCGATGATCATGAATGTCTTGAAGTGCATCTGCATTCGCTGTTCGAAACTCCGCATTGACAAGGATTTGCATAAAGATCTCTTGAATCGCAAGGGTGAAGCCCGTTGGAAAGAGGTGATGGCCCTTTCGTCCAATATCAAGCGATGCGGCCAAGAATGTGAAAATGGTTGCGGTGCGCCTCAGCCCAATAAATTTACGCGCGAAGGCATTGCGTGCATCATTGCGCATTATGTAAATGATGACACGATTCAACAACGGCCGCTGGAGGTGGAATATGTGCATCGCCTCTTTCGTATGATTAGTGATGAAGACGTCGACTACATGGGTCTGAGTCGCTTCTGGTGCCGCCCTGATTGGATGATTTGCACGATGCTGCGCATTCCGCCGCCGCAGGTGCGTCCATCGGTGGTCCAGGACAACAATCAGCGCTCAGAGGATGACTTAACGCATAAATTAATTGATATCATTAAAAATAATAAAATCTTACTGCAAAAAATCGAAGGAAACTCCATTAAGCATGTCATTGATGAAATGACCAATGTGGTACAGTACCATGTCGCCACACTGGTAGATAATGAGATCCCTGGTGTTGCGCCATCGGCGCAGCGCAGTGGCCGCCCGCTGAAATCGATTCAGCAGCGCTTGGGTGGCAAAGAGGGTCGTATTCGTTATAACATCCAGGGTAAACGTGTAGAGTTCTCTGCACGTTCCGTCATTACTCCTGATCCTAATATCAGTATTGCGGAGATCGGTGTGCCAATTGAAATTGCAACGAATTTGACAAGCCCTGAGGCAGTTACGCCCTATAACCTGGATAAGTTGTATAAGCTAGTTCAAAATGGCGCAGACAAGTGGCCAGGTGCTAAGACCATCGTTCGCAAGGATGGCCGCATGATTTCACTGAAACATGTGAATACGAGCGAGATTGTGTTGTACGAGGGAGACGTGGTTAATCGCCACTTGCTCGACAATGATATCTTGCTGTTTAATCGACAACCGACACTTCATAAGATGTCGATGATGGGACACCGTGTGAAGGTGTTGCCTTATAAGACGTTTCGGATGAATGTACTCGTGACGCGACCATACAATAAATCAATGTTGTTGTAAACAGGTGACTGCTATATAGGATGTTGTATTCCCTATATAGAAAACAGTGTAAATACAACCATGGGTACCGTTACAAACGGGGAATCTGTGTATATAATCATCTAGTATGAAAGCTATTACAAAATGGCTAACATGCGAGACCCTCAAATTCAGGGGACCCCCTAAAGCTTATTGCTACTAACCATTCTTTGAAAAGAGAGTGGGGCCGCGGAGAAAGACCGCAATGGAGATAGTAACAACGCAATGAGATGTGAGTGTAGAATCATGAGCGATTCCATAAACAATGGGCAATCCTGAGCCAAGTCCTAAGGTTTCTTATCAAATAAATGATATGAAATACGGATGCTGTGCAACGAGTAGATGTGGGTCGGTTATAAGGTTCTTGTAAGAGAATCGAGTAGCTTAAGGTGTATTCTAGCCCTTATAGGAAACTATGAGGTAGTTCGGCTGATTTCGACGGCGATAAACTATACTTCTAAGAAAGTATCTTGTTGCCAACAGGTAGCCACCCTGATTGTTGTGATGATCACAATCAGGGGTTAATGGTGTAAACATCACTATTTATACATATAGTGCGGATGTATGAATAATATAACTACCTAGTGGAATTGATTCACATAACAATTCTGCAACACTTCCAAATTGTTCGGGAACCCCCTAAAGCATTGATTACCAAGGATACTGTGAAAGCAGTAGTCTGGCCTCAGAGAGAGACTGAGGGTAGGGTAATAATATCAATGATAAGCTCTTCAAGAAACAAGAGCAAAATGGGAAATCCGCAGCCAAGCTTCTACGTCCGTGTGGTAGGATAGGAAGAAGGTTCAGAGACTAAATGCCAGTGGGTCACATATGAGGGTCTAACCAGCCTGATGTGGCTTAAGATATAGTCCACCCCCCTTGGAAACTCGGGGGAAGTTCGGAGATGAACGCGCATCTGCCACAGAGCTACGAAGCCATGGTAGAATTAGAAGACATTGCGGCGGTGCCGCATCACATTATTACACCCCGTCATGCCAAGCCTATGATCGGTGTGTATCAAGACACCCTTGTTGGCTCGTATCTGCTGACCCAAGCGGGTGTGAAATTTACGCGTCGTGAGTTTATGAATCTCATGATGTACAATAAGAGATTTGATGGTACTATTCCAGTTGCTCGTATGTTGCTCAATGGCCAAGAGCGCTGGACAGGTCAGCAGGTGCTTGGAGCCCTTTTGCCCCCCATCAACATTGAACTGGGTAACAAATCATATGATAGTGAAAAAGATGGTCAAGAGTCCAATAACTTTGTAAAAATTACACAGGGTGATATTGAACAGGGTGTGGTGGATGGTGATATTTATATGAAGCCATCAAAAGGCATTGTACACGTAACCTACAATGATTATGGACCAAAAGACACTGTGGATCTTCTGGATTCGCTGCAAAATACAGTGGAGAGCTTCTTGGTATTGAATGGGTTTAGTGTGGGGATTAGTGATTTGATTGCAGATGAAGAAACGAAAAAACAAATTGATGCAAAAATTCAAGAGCGTAAGAAACAGGTTGAGCAAGTAATTCTCCAGGTTCACTTGGATTTATTTGATAACAACACGGGTAAAACCAATCAGCAAGAGTTCGAAGATCAAATCTTTGGCATCCTGAATCAAGCAACCTCTGACGCTGGTTCGACGGGTCAGAAATCATTATCAAGTGAGAATCGCTTATTGGCCATGGTTCGTTCTGGCTCTAAAGGTGAACCACTTAATGTGGCACAAATGATGGCATGTCTCGGTCAGACTGCCATTGAAGGCAAGCGTGTCCCCTATGGTTTCACGGATCGCACCTTGCCTCACTATAAAAAATACGATGATAGCTCGGAAGCGCGTGGATTTATTGAATCCTCGTTCATTCGCGGGCTGACGCCGCAACAATTCTTCTTTCATGCCATGTCAGGTCGTGAAGGGTTGATTGATACGGCAGTCAAAACCGCGGATAATTTTATCAATTTGTAACGTTGTTAACGACACATTTTGAAAAATTCTGTCCACAACAGGTGACTGCCTGATAGGGTGTTGTACCTTCTATCAGGAAAAACAGTGTAAGTACATCCATGCGTACCGTTATTAACGGGGAATGTGTGATATAATCATCTAGTATGAAGGATATCATTTGATATCCCAAATGCGAGACCCTCAAATTCAGGGGAACCCCTAAAGCTTATTACTACGAACCATTCTTTGAAAAGAGAATGGGGCCGCGGAGAAAGACCGCACTGGATAACGTAAAAACGTAATAAGATGTGAATGTAGAATCATACGCGATTCCATAAACAATGGGCAATCCTGAGCCAAGTCCTAAGGTTTCTTATCAGAATGAACAGATGAGAAATACGGATGCTGTGCAACGAGTAGACGGGGGTCGGTCAAGAAGTCCTTATTATAAGGATAGAATGGCTTAAGGTGTATTCTAGTCTCTTTGCGAAAGCAAGAGTGCCAACGACAGGCTATATCCAGCGTCAGCTCATCAAATCCATGGAGGACCTCACGGTCCAACACGATGGAACGGTGCGCGACGCCAACAATAACATTGTACAGTACCATTATGGCGAAGATGGTATTAACCCAACCAAGATCGAGACACAGAGTCTCCCCATTGGAAAATTATCCGAGCAAGAAATTCAAACCCAGTTTGGCATGGAAAATGTAGACTGGAGCACGGTTCTGAAAGACGGTATTGTGCGTGAAAATGATACTGAACTAATTACAGAATATATCACAAACATGATGTATGATCAGCGTATGATGGTAGAAGGCGTATTTCAGAAGAAATCCTTAGATTCAGGTAGTGTCTTTGCACCTGTTAATCTAGCACGATGGATTCTTAATACCAAAGTCCGTTGCGCATTAAAGCAAACAGAGAAAACAGACTTAACCCCTGCAATGGTTCTACAGGGAATTAAAAAAATTATTGAACGAACGCATTCATACCATAAGATCTGGAGTGCACTGCTTCGCTTTCATTTGGCACCTCATAAGTTGATTATTAAGGAACGATTTACGAAGGATGCATTTGAGATGTTGATGGAGATTATTCTGGTGTCACATATGAAGGCATGGGTGCAACCTGGCGAACAGGTGGGCATTGTTGCGGCGCAGTCAATTGGCGAGCCCGCCACACAAATGAGTGTTGTAGGTTCCTCGTTAATCACGGTAACAGACGGTAAAAACTTTAAATATTACGGTACAATTAAAAATTTCGTTGACCCAATATTGAAAGAAAATCATAAAAATATGCAAGTACTTGGTAAGAATAGTGTAGCTTTGACGCTTGATACAGATTATTACATCATAGGTGTGAGTGATGACGAAAAAACTTCTTGGAATCGCATCAGTGAAATAAGCCGTCATCCTGCCAATGGTGGGCTAGTGGAAGTTGTCACTCGCACAGGTCGACACACAACGGCAACACTATCACATTCCTTCCTGAAACGTGCAACAACAGGTATAGTACCCGTGCTTGGCGCAGAACTACAGGTAGGAATGCGAATTCCTATTGCTAGAATTATCCCAGAAGTACCCAATACATATAGGTTTGCAACACAGGGCAAATCTACATTTACCCTCAACCGAGATTTTGGATGGGTGTGTGGCATGTATTTGGCAGATGGATGCCTTAAAGGCAATACGATTAGTATCTCAAAAATAAATCCAATTGTACAAGAGCGCCTTAGTATTATTTCCGCAGAATATGGGTGGAAATTTACTACAAGAGAACATCCTGGTCAGTATGGTCCTGGTATGGATAATGATATCTACTCAAAAGACCTCAAGGATTTCCTCATGGGAACGTTCAAGACAGGGTCACATGAAAAGGAGATTGGCACTATTGTATTTCATTCTAACAAAGAATTCATTGCTGGAATTATCGGTGGATACTATGATGGTGATGGAAATGTAAATGTAGAGCGACAAATGATTCGTCTCAGTTCACGAAATAAAAAATTAGTGGAGCAAACCAATAGTTTACTAGGATACACAGGTATCTTTGCATCGATTGGATTAGAATCATCCGTTCGATATCCTGACAAAAATCAGCACACCCTTAACATCCTCCCCAAATTCGCTCAACTCTTCAAAGAGCAAGTTGGATTCCACATGCCTGAGAAAGCGGCAGCACTTGATGAAATCATCATGTACAATGCTCGTGAGGATGCTCATGCCAAGCCTGAAGCCGTTGACAAGATTCCTGAGCTAGGGAACACGATTGCAGCACTCGGCAAACTCTTGAAGATGCCTGGTCAGAGCCGCACCTATGGTCGATGGGCCAAGAAGGATGCAATTGGTCGTCAGACCTTGGAGAAATATGTTAAAGAGTTTAAAGAAAAAATCGCTGAGCTTGAAGAAAACGTAGAAAAATATGATCCCCAAATCACTACGCATATGCAGATTCTGGAATCTGCAGTGAATGCAGATGTAGTATGGGATGAAATCGTAGAACTAATCTACCATGAAGACCCGAAAGAGTATGTGTATGACTTTACAGTGCCAGGAAATGACAGTTTTATGGTGGATTGTAATGTATTGGTGCATAATACTCTCAACTCTGTTGACTGGGATACAGAAATTATCATTGCAAAGAATGGTACTATTATCACTCCTAAGATTGGCGAGTTCATCGATACATATTACAACAAGTGTAACGTAGACAATGATACACAACACATAATCCAAAGACTTCCAAATGAACAGATTTATATCCCATTGGATGATGGAAATGATTGGAAGGCCATGTCATGCGATGAAGATGGTAATGTAAAATGGACAAAACTAGAAGCTATTACTCGCCATCCTGTCATTAATGATGATGGTACTAATACAATTCTAAAAGTCACATTAGAATCTGGGCGTGAAGTAAAAGCAACAAAAGGTAAATCATTCTTAACATTACAAAATGGTAAAATTCTTGCTACAAATGGGTCTGAACTTAATATTGGTGATTCATTGCCTATTGCAAATCATCTTGCACTAGAGCAACTCTCATACATTACAGAACTTAATGTGCGTAGTATCATGTCGCCTACTGAATATCTATATGGCACGGATGTACAAAAAGCATTAGAAGTACTGAGCACTTCAGGTGAACGTCTATGGTATACAAAGAATCAAGGAGTTCTATTTACCTTGCCTTATACAAGAAGTGATTCATTTCGTGAAGCATTTGAACATGGGCATAATTCAAATGATATTCGTGTAGGAAATGTATACAATAAACATATGAAGTTAAATGCATCTCAAATCCCTGAAACAATACAGTTAACACAATCATTTGGATTCTTCTGTGGCGCATACCTAGCAGAAGGTATGAGTAATAATACACAAGTCATAATCACTAACAATGATTCGTTATATCTCAACAGTATTACAGACTTAATGAATGAATGGAATGTAGGCACGCATACAGTAACTGGTCATAAATTAATTGAAAATACTGGAATCAAAGGATTATCTACATCACTAATTATTCATTCTACTATTATTGCCAGAATAATGAAAGAATGGTTTGGCCGTGTAAGTTATGAGAAAAATATTCCATCATGGGTATTACAAGCGCCTGATAGCTTCCTTAAAGGGTTATTAGATGGGTATATCTCAGGTGATGGCACTGTTGATAAAAGGCAAGGTACAATTCATGCAACATCTGTATCAAATGCACTTCTAGTCGGCATTCAAACTATTCTTGCTAGATTTAAGATTTATAGTAAGATGACGACTAATATGCCAGAAATTGGCAAGTTTCAATCAGTCTCTCGTAATTATACAATTACTATTCCCTCAAAATATTCTACATTGTTCTCGAAATTGTTTACGCTAACTCTTTCCAGTAAGCAAGAACGATTAAATGAGCATCATTCACATCGTACTGTAGAAGATGTAAAATCAAAATGGAACACTACACATGACATTGTATGGGATAAAATAAAATCAATTGAAGAGATTCGTCCAATGGGAGAAGGATGGGTATATGACCTAACAGTAGATGAAACTAAGAATTTTACTGCAAAGAATCTAATAGTATTAAGAGATACGTTTCACCAAGCAGGTGTAGCCTCTAAATCAGCAGTAACCCGCGGTGTGCCACGCCTCCGTGAACTGCTTAAAGTAACACAAAACCCCAAAGCGACTTCACTAACAATTTATCTGAAGCCTGAGTATCGCAATAATAAAGACAAAGCCCGTGAAGTGGTTCAAGATCTTGAACTAACGGTGCTGCGTAATATTACAGAAAAAGTAGCCATTTACTGGGATGGAAATAATGATGATACTGTCATTGATGAAGACAGAGAACTCATGAAATTCTATCGCCTGTTTGAAGAGAATGTAATGTCAGAAGAGGGTGTAGCAGAGGTATGGTCAAAATGGGTGCTCCGTTTAGAGCTGAATCGCGAAGAGATGTTTAACCGCAATATTTCAATGCAAGAGATCGTATCCGTGATTAAGAATCAATTCAACTACAATATTAACGTAGTATACAGTGATTACAATTCGGACAAACTTATGATGCGTATTCGTCTTCCAAATACCAAAGACAAAGACACTGCGTCTCAAATGGATGATTTTACAAATCTTAAAAAATTTCAGAATAAACTTCTAAATAGCATTGTTATTCGTGGTCTTCCTGGTATCAAGGCTGTAACATTTCGAAATGATAAACAATATGTTGAAAATATCAATGGCAAATATGAACAAGTGGAACAATTTGTGCTTGATACTGATGGTTCTAACTTTATCAAAGTAATGAATCATCCAGTAGTAGATGGTACAAAGGTGTCCTCTACGAATGTATGGGATGTATATGAAGTTCTGGGCATTGAAGCAACACGTTCAATTCTATTTAATGAAATCAATGGGCTATTTGAAAGTGTGGGTGTAAATTATCGCCACCTGTGTTTACTATGCGATGTAATGACGCGCTCAGGCCGACTGATGTCAATTGATCGATATGGTATCAACAAGAATGATATTGGTACACTGGCAAAGGCATCCTTTGAAGAAACTGAAAAGATCTTGTTGAAGGCAGCGCTATTTGGCGAAGTGGACCCTGTAACAGGTGTATCTGCGAATATTATGATGGGTCAACCCATTCGCGGCGGCACTGCATTCTCACAAATTCTCTTAGACGACCAGATGCTTCCTGAGCTTTTGAAAGACATTGATGTTAAGAATGATCAACTTGAGCTTGAGGAAGAAGGTGATTTGAGTAAATTGAGTGAACATGGCCTACAATTGGCAGATCCATGCTCTACAAATCAGTTTCAGGCAAATATGATCATTCCACCTGTTAAAGCAGTACTTGATGAACCTGACATTGAAATTAATCTGATTTGAATAGTAAAATGTTCATTGGTCTAAAGATTCTATATCTGTATAGTAATAATGGCAGTGCCACTAAATAAAATATGGGATAATATTATTTTTTATAAAGGTAGTATATTGCCCACAGTTGATTATTTTAATTTGGAGTCATCCGTGTGTAACCATATAGTAACTGATGAGGAGGCATCATTGCATGCATGTAGAAATAAGATAGCAATATATGAGGAGTCTCTTACAAATGGTAAAAACTGGGAATATTATAAAAAAATAGTTAATCCATATGAGATTGTATATACACAAAAGAAATATGAGAATTTCCCTGATTCGATCTGTATTTTAAAACCATTGTCACGTTCGTATTTTAAGATGATTGAAATTTTGGATCTTATTCATTTTTTTGACCATGTTCCATCAGAAATAAGAACAGCACATGTATGTGAGGGGCCAGGCGGTTTTATCGAGGCACTATTTGATGAAACTGAAAAGAACCACAAAACAATTGAGAAGAGTATTGCAATGACACTTCGACCACATAAAAGCAACATTCCAGGATGGCGCCGTGCAACACATTTTTTAAAGAAAAATAAAAACATTGATATTCTATTTGGTGAAGACAATACTGGAGACATTATAAAGCCTGAAAATCAGCAATTCTACATTGATTATGTACAAGAGTCATCATCTGCTAAAAAGATGCATATTTTCACAGCAGATGGTGGATTTGATTTTTCATGCGATTATATGAAACAGGAGAAAATGGTCTTTCCATTATTAATCGCCTCAATTAAAATTGGATTTGAAGTATTAGAAATAGGTGGTATTTTTATATTAAAGCTAATTGATTTTTATAATAAATCAACTGTTGATTTATTGTATTTTTTATCATGTCATTTTGAAGAATGGACATTATATAAACCACATATGAGTCGCCCATGCAATCCTGAACAATATTTTATTGGAAAAGGATTCACAGGTTGCTCAGATGAAATTAGTGATATTCTTCGTATATGGTGTAGTATTGTGGAAAATAATCAAGCACTCGAATCACTCTTTATAAAGGAATATTCAAATGACTTTAACACTACGATTGAGAGAATACGACTAAAATCATATAATTCACAAATACAATATCTTGAAAAGGTGTTTTATATTATTGATAAAAACAATGAGGACATTATAAGGGAGCATTTAAGAAATAACCAGAAATCTAGTTATGAATGGTGTGTGCGATTTAATGTACCTATTTCTTCTTAGATCCATTTGCACTATCAAGCTGTGGAGTAACATACCGATCTACTAGTTTTTTCCCAATAATCACGGATGCTTGATGCTGTGACAAATTACCCTCTCCCATCTTATCAAGCATTGCCAGCATACTTTGAATAGGTGCTAGATCCTGCTTATTGATAATCTTCTTAAAAAGTTCAGGATAGTGTTCAATGAACTGGGGTACGCGTTCTTTAATTGTTTCTTCTGAATCGCCGTGTGACATCCATAGAGCAATATCTTGTAGCATAGATCGAATATATTGCGCACGAACATTAGGATCATAATCAAGTGCTCTTGATTCTGCCTCTGCGGTAGCTTCTTCCATGGATTGACGTTGAATAGGGGGCAATTTATCTGACATCTGTACTCTGAAGGATAATAGAAAAGCTTTTTTATATTGAAGCACATGAATAGATGAGCGATTTATCAGATCCTTCAAAGATAACAGTACAAAGTAAACAAGTTGCACCACTTCCAATTGGTTCCGGAGGAAATAATACTACAACAACTGCAATGAATAATATGAATACACAATTAACAATGCTAAATGCTCAGGCAACCATGGATACAAAATACGATCCTAAACCGCCAAAACATGCAACAGCACAAGTTATATCACCATTTTGCTCAGGACCTGGTATATCCTCTGCAGAAGTATTAGGAGTTATAGGAGGCTTATTGATTGTGTATGGTATTGTTGCAAAATAGTATAATTGTGTAATAGAATGGATTTTGCAGATGCACCTACGTTAAATAAGACATTAAAAGAATCAGTGGATAATAATGAAGAAATTGAAATGAACTCTGATGAGGAGTTGGACGAGGAGTCATATGAGCAGAATGATTATCCGCCAAACGATGTCCCAGATGAATTGATCGATCATGTTAAAAATATGAAATATTCATTGTATGAAAACATCGTATTATCTCCAAAACTAGGAACAAAAAAAGCACAAGATCCTGAATTATTAAATGTGTATTTAAGCAATCTAAATAAAATATACAGATTGGCGATTGATGCATCAAACAACAATCGAGTGGTACAAAACGATTTGATGACGTTTCCAATCAATACGAGAGAAATTATACAAACTACCCTGGAATGGATATATACATTCTTTAAAAAGAATCAAATACCTGACACAATACCTGTTGCGGACTATATTGAGCGCAATCTTAAGGAGAATCAATTTATCCAATATGGAGGATTAATTACAGATGAATAAGTAGTATTATGTTAAGTCATAAGGCAACCCGTCAACGTCAACGTAATCGTAATCATAATTACAATCCTGCCAATTTAACACGTAAGAATTGCCCCGCTGGATACATTACACGTAAAGCATACACGCGTAAATTCCGTTCAAGCTTAGTCACATCAGGCTATACAGTTCGGCGTAAGGGAAAATTATTTACTGTGCATCCGACTGCATCAAGTGTACATGTGGGGCCAACATGCATAAAAGAGCGTAGTAGTTCATCGAATAATAAGATGATTGGTAAACTCCGGAAGGGAGATCTTATTAAATATGGGTATCAATATCGTTTATCGGATAGATTACGTGAGAAAGCGTTATTAAAAGCAATAGATGTATATGGTGCTCGCACTGTATATCATAAATTAAATGCAGTTGCTAAACTGTCTGTACGTACTGCTCCCGATGCAAGTAAAATTTTTAGAAGGGATAGAGAATGGATACATGGTATGCTTAAAACTGGGCAAAAATAATAGTATTTACCAATATTAAATTTAGAAATCACAAATAAAAGTAATAAAGAATTGCTTTTATCTGTGAAAGATTGTATAAATATAGGCTATACTTGGTTGTTAGTGGTCAGTAGGAAGATGTCGGGTCAGGAATCCATTATAAATACGGATGAATTATGGTCTGCTTCGAATGCGCTCTTTTTTATAATACTCCTATTACTTGTTATTTGGGCAGCAATATCATCCATTGATATTATGTCCAATTTAGATAAAATTAAAGGGGATTGGGCCAATAATAGATGTAATCCACTATATATGCCATTTGCAAGCTATTTTGGGGCAAATACAAAGGAGAACTTTAATTTTTGTATGGGAAATGTATTTCAATTACATTCGCTCCCTTTTCTCGGTTCTATCACGGCCATCTTTTCACAGTTCACGGGATTGCTTACATCCATATTTGATTCAATAAGTTCTCTACGTAATATCATTGCAACCCTGGGAGGTGGTATCAACGTGATTTTCCAAGAATTTACAGATCGTATCACCAATTTCTTCTTTAAATTACGAATGAGTGCAATTCATATAAAGGCATTATTTGGAAGAATGTATGCAATCCTATTTTCGGTAATGTATATGGGTATGTCAGGCATTTCAGGCATGACGTCGTTTACAAATACTACGTTATTCTCATTTTTAGATACATTTTGTTTTCCAGGAAATACGGAATTGCTATGCAATGATAATTTTGAAAAGATTCCTATAAAGGATATCAAAATTGGAGATGTATTGCATCCAGGAAATGCGGTGGTAACTGCTACCTTTAAATTCTATTCAAGAGGACAGCCTATGGTACAACTTGGAAATGTAATTGTAAGCACAAACCATTATATTATGCATAAGGGTCACCCTATTAAAGCGGGAGATCATCCCTATGCAATTCAACTAGGGCCATGGGAATCAGATGATTTGCTATATTGTTTAAACACAAATACACATATTATCCCTGTAGATTATTTAACATTTATGGATTATGATGAAACATCAAAAGGTGACAAAGAAACAATGAATTTTATGGAGAAACGATTGAATGGCTTACCTGTTACTGTATCACACGATGCTGCATTAAAAGAGCATACGTTTGTCGAATATGGATTTGGTCTAGATGAACATACAAAAATAAAAACGCGATCTGGAAATCTTGTTATGGCAAAAGATATATCGATTGGTGAAAAACTATCAACAGGATCAGAAGTTGTAGGTATTATTCGCAAACAAGTAAATGAAATATGTGAACTGCCAACAATTACAGTAACGCCGTCCACATTATACTGGAAATCAGACAAATGGGTACGATATGGCGATGAATATTCCACTATAAAGAAGACTGTGGAAGTAGTATCATTTGTAGTTGTCCCAAATTCCCAAATTGAAGTAGAAGATGGCACTTATGTAAGAGATTACATGGAGCTTTGTTCTCCGGATGCAGAAATGTATTACTCTAAACATCTAGAACAACCCTAAGCAATTAGACGGCCCGTTTACGATCGGTCTAAAATGTCTAACAGTGTAAAAGAGAATGGGACCCAAATGGCCATTCATGTTATTAGTATTGAGCATATTATTTGTATTAGGCTATACAATTGTATCGCTTGAAAGAACAACTGTCTTAAAAAATTGGGTAGCAAGGCGATGCGATTTACCTGTCATGACCGCTGCTGCCTTTTTTAAACCCGAATCAGATCCGCGATCAACTACTGCATTTGCAGTGGACAATTTTGAATTTTGCATGAAAAGTTACATTGATTCATTTATGAATATATTTATGGCACCTGTTAATGCAATCTTTGGACAACATCTTAATATTGCAGGTGTTGCATTGGACGGTGTAAGTACAATTCGGACAATTGCACAACGATTATATAATGCATTTGCCGCATATCTAGACCAATATTTTCGTAGATTTCATTCTACTATTTTTGAAATAAGCCGAATGATACAGTATTTACGCATGGCTGTCAATCGCAGTATTGCTGTCGCAGTATCTACAATCTACGCAGGAATTGCCATGTTTCGAACAATGTTAAATGCAGTTCAATTTGTGATTAAAGTGGTGCTCATTGTGTGTACAATTCTATTGATTCTTATTATTATTTTATTCTTTGTATTATTTCCTGCAATACCTGTTGTATTAGGAACACTTGCTGCTATTATTTCAATTGTGATTGCATTATCCACGATTATGCCAGGTTCAATCGCAAGTGATGCAAATGATAAGAAAACGGGATTCTGTTTTTCACAGTCTACACCTGTTCTTGTTAAAAATAAGAATGGCGCAATTGACAAAAAGATGGTAGAGGATCTGTGTATTGGAGATGAACTTGCTGAGAATTGTGGTAAAGTGACTGCGGTTATTAAAATGAGTGGGACAGGTATTCAACTCTATAATCTTAACGGAGTATATCTTTCAGGTACACATTTGGTAAAAGGGCTGGATGGTATATGGAAATCGGTGTCAAATGATGTACGTGCGGTGCACACTGATAAAGAGTCACCTATATTATACTGCTTTAATACTACCTCCAATAATATTCCAGTCCATACTGACAACGGTGTATTACTGTGTAGAGATTGGGAGGAGATTGGAAACGAGGATCAAAAGGGTCAATATATATGGAATTATCTAGTATCACAAATACTAAATACAAATAGTAATTATGTATCGTGGAAAGATAATGTACGAACGTATGTAAATGTAGCAGTGATTGGAAAGGACACACTTGTTAAAACACCAAATGGATTTATTCCTGTGAAAGATATGGAATTATATGATGTTATTCTGAGCGCAGATGGTAAAGAGCAGTGTGTATATGGTACTGTAACTGCCGAAATAGAGAATGCATGCAATACAAGCAATCTGCAAACATGGAAAACAGAATTATACGAATGGCGTGATAATGTATGGATCAAAGGTAAATCCACACTGTGTTCTGGAAATGATACAATCGAGGGTTTAACCCTGATTACAGAAACAGGCGATTTTATTATTTGGGATGAAGAATTGAAGAAAGAGATTGCTATTCGAGACTTTACGGAAATTGGGTACCACTCTATTCATCAGACATATTCATTTGTAGAGGCCAGGCTCCGGATTACAGAGCCACTTCATTAGATTATCTAAACTGTACTAAGTAGAATGAAAACAGGGTTTCTAATTACGGGATTAGTATTATTACTAGTTGCAAATCTATTAATGGTATATTCCGAACAGCATGAATCAGGCGAAGGATTTACTAGCTATTTTCTCGAGAATGCTGGTTCCTCTGGGCTTGGTAAGAATAAGGCAGAGCCCATTGGCGCATTTGATAATGTACGCGTTGTACCCGATAATCATCAGAGCTCGTGGCGTGGTACGCTGCCTAACGAGCCGATGTTAGGTCCTGAGTTTACACCCGGTCCTGATCAGCTTTTCATATTTAAGAACAATCAAGTAAAGCCCGAATGCTGTGATGCATCGTATTCATCTGATACTGGCTGTGTCTGCTCCACTCCTCAACAGCGACAATATATTAATATGCGTGGAGGAAATCGTACGGTAGAAGATGGTGTTTAATATATATAACGATCTTGTTTCATAGAAAGTGTATACTTATTATAATAAATTAGAATTATTATAATTATTATAACAATCAATAGTATTATCTAATAGAATGAATGTGGGTACAAAGTCTCCTAATACAATGAATAGTTCTTTTCTTCCTATTTCTACTGCAGCCAATGCTGCAAATAATGCAGCATCAAGTATTGCAAATATTGCAAGAAATGTTCGAGAAAACGTCATGAATGCTGCAAATGCAATTGCGGAGCCTATCAATGAATCGATCATGGCTGCAAAGGATAACTCGGATGCGCCGTTTGCATCAATTGGCGTAATTCTTACATTGGGCATTTGCATTGTGTTATTTATTATCATCGTTGTGTTTCATCAACAAATCGTGCTTGCATTGGAATTACTCTGGCATAAACTAAAAAGTCTATTCGGATACTCGTCGCATCATGAAGCACCAGTAGACCATAAAGCACATGATAAACACGCTGCACCTGAAAAAGGTGATATGCATAAAGCACATGATAAACATAATGGTCAGGTGGATAATGCGGCAGTCCACACAATGATGCCAGGTAAAAAAGAGGTATTTAATGTGTCACAGAATAAATATAAATTTAGCGATGCAGAACCGTTATGCAAGGCGTTTGGAGCAGAACTTGCGACATATGACCAAGTAAAAGAATCATGGCAGAAGGGAGCGGACTGGTGTAATTATGGATGGGTAAAAGGGCAATCTGCAGTCTACCCTACACAACAAGCAACCTATGATAAATTACAAGCGGGACCTGAAGATCAGAGAAATGCATGCGGTGTTCCAGGAGTAAATGGTGGATATTTTGATAATCCCGATATGCGCTTTGGTGTAAATTGCTATGGTACAAAGCCGAGTGAAAATGAAGTTGATGATCGTGCGCATATGTCACAGCCCAATTTAACACCTGGTGCATTGGAGTATGATCATAAAGTTGCAGACTATAAAGCACATCAAACGGAGATTCCTATAAACCCATTTGCTACTGGGGTGTGGAGTCAATAAGTTTATAAAGGAGATGGTGGCAGTTGTAGTTGCTGTTCTGACTTACCGCCTGTGCCCGTTTTTTTAACAAATTTCTGAATAGAATATCCACGATTACCCTTTACAAAGGTCATAATATCCATTGTTTCATCTTTCCCACCGCGATGTTTAAAATAAGAGTGCAATAATTCCTGGATTTTGCTGAGCGACAATTGATTTGGTTGACGTTTCTGTGCAACACTTAATTGACCTCCATTTATTTGAATAATTGCATTTTCCAAGCCTTTTTGTTGGAGAGTGTTGATAATCTTTTCTCCGTAATCATCTTGTACTTTTTTAGCAGAGCAGAATTGCTTATAAAGAGATGAAGCTAATGTACTATAATGTAACCAATATCTAACATATGTTCCAATACCGGGATCAGACATGATATAGCTATATATATAGTATTTTACACTTTTTGGACATCTAACACTCATACATCTATGGCGAGTTGTCCATTTCTATACCATTTTCATACATCCTTCACATATATTTGTCTTATTATGAGTAAGTAAGAGTAATACAAATATTAGGATAACAATAATTAAAATTGCTGAGAATATACAAACCGCAATAATGACATATGGAAAGGATCTGTCAAATACATATTGTAGAAAGGGTTCTATCATAAGTTGCTGTATATAGTTCTTTGTATCTGAGCTATTCATGGAAACTGCAAATTTGTCGATCCATCCTTTAAGAATTGTAGCAAATTTGTCCTTATCGTTTGTCCGGTCTTTGAATGAGCTTGTAACAGCAGAGGGTTGCATTTTATAATGCGGTGAAATTAACAAATCTCTTCTAATCGCTGTGTTCAGAGAATGCCTACCTTTAAAGCACCAGTTTATTCAAAACAAAAGAATGCATCAGGACAACTGGAACCATCGTACACATTTGCAGTAGAATTTAGTTCATCGGAAGAGAATTTATCTTTCGTTGCAGAAACTGCATCTGATATTTCACTACAGTCTTTGCAAAAATGTGTTGTTGAAGATGTTACTTGGTGGAATGCATTTATTACTAGTTTTTTACAGTCATCGGCTAAATTATTCTCTAAGCCATATACCGTTGAACATATTAATAAGATTACAAAGCACACACTACATGGTACGGCATCCAATGATTTACCAGTAAATGTAATACTATTACCATCATCGATACAAATTGTAGGTGGTGCATTTTTACTACATTGGAAATATGTGTGTGAACCGATTATAATTGATATTATGCCAATCCCGGATTTGAATAATGAATCCATTGAGACCGTTCCGGTTTTAATAGACGGGGTAGAAGAATTAACAATTGATGAGATTCCGATGGATAAGAATGCTACGGATGAGGCATTAGATTTGAATAATCCTGTACGTTCATATGAACGGCAGAAGGTGAAAGAAGCAAGATTAAAGGCAAAATTGGCAATGTATAAAGCTCAAACTGAAATCAGTCGATACTATGAAAAATATGGTAATGATGATATTTCAGACACTGACAGTGAATCAGACTATAGTGATGAGGATGAGGATGAGGACGAGGATGAGGAGGAAGAGTTGCAACTCTAAAAAAGACATGTTCGGCAGAAATCCAACTAAAATAATGCCCTCATTCTTTTATAGAAAGTAATGGCAGGTATGGAAATGAAGAATCTACTTGTATCCGTCTTAGTCGTTTTAGTACTATTATTTATTGTATATCAATATGATCCTTCTCTATTTGGTTTACTACATATGATGGGACTATCTGAGGGATTTGCGGGTGCTGCTGCCCCTGCTGCAAAGCCTGATGCTGCCAAGCCCGCCGCCGCTGCCGCTCCTAAGCCTGATGCTGCTAAGAAGCCTAATGAGAAATTTGCAGATGCTCCCAAGGCAGCTGCCGCTAAAGAGCACTTTGCTGATCTAAGTGCTTATGAAGGTCCGGCCCAGTTTGGTGCTGCTGAAGCCCCTGCTGGATGCTATCCTCGTGACCAATTGACCCCCTCTGAGCTCCTCCCCAAGGACATGCAGAGTGTGTGGGCTGAGCAGAACCCCATGGGACCTGGATCCCTTAAGGGTAAGAACTTCCTAAGCGCTGGAGCCCTCATTGGTGTCAACACTGTTGGACAGAGCATGCGCAACGCCAATCTCCAAGTACGCTCTGAACCCCCCAATCCCCAGGTAGCTATTAGCATTTTTAACCAGTCTACGATCTCCCCGGATATCAGCCATAGACCCCTTGAAATTGGTGCTTAGAATTTATAAGAAGTACTCACAGAGATAAAATGAAGAGTATCCTCTTACTTCTTCTTATTCTTGTCGTTATCTTACTTGCATTTTATTACAACCCACGTTTATTCAATATTTATGGAGAAGGATTTCAGAGCGAAGTACAGCAAGGATGGGTATTGCAAGAGCCCACACAAGTTCATTATGAAGATGCACATGGAAGTGCACCCGCTGGTGTAAATGCATCTCCTGGTAATATACAGTATGAACAAAATGCAGCAACACCGCCTGTGAATCCTGCGTATAAGCATGGAAATCCTCAAAACGTAAATCCTGAATTTAAGATACAGCCATTGCTATAAATCATACCCTCTTATGTAAGATTTATCACCTATAATAGTTAACATACACAATATATCTTTATAGAGAATATAGTATAAAGATATATAATGAAATTAGGATAACTATGTCATTTCTTGATGCTGCCTCCAATATTTTTCGATCTATTCTTGGAGGAGGACAATTCCCATCTGTGTATGTTACATCATCGATTGATGGTAAATCATACAAGGTACGTGATATGCCAGATAAACAGCAAGCAGCGGATTTAATGGCGAAACTGCGCATTAAATTAATGAAATTGTGCGAAGCACTCGAACGAAAGTACCCAGATAAGCCGCAAGTCAAGCAAATGGTTCACAACTTTAGAGCAGACCCTGAACGTTTCATTGAGGCAACGCCCGATTCAGAACATACATCATCGACGGTTAACAAAGGAGAATCCATTCATATGTGTCTAAGACAGCGCGATGGACCCGATGAAAGCCTTGTAGATGAAAATGTAATGATGTTTGTGGCATTGCATGAATTCGCACACATCTGTACGGAATCAATTGGGCATGGTCCTGATTTTTGGAATAACTTTGGATGGATACTTAAAGAAGCAGAAGGGATGGGGCTGTATCGCTATACTGATTTTTCTGCGCATCCTGTGGGATACTGTGGTGTACATATTACAGATTCTCCTCGGTATGATCCGTCAAAAGATGGTAATAATTTGCAAATTGGTACTATGATATCTAAGTAGTTCTAACAAGTTCTAACAAGTTCTAACAAGTTCTAACAAGTTCTAACAAGTTCTAACATAACTGTATGGAAAAATACAGTTATGTTTTTT
>Ga0007819_1000206_pt1 | contig 19907 bp, 18 predicted proteins | sample CryBogCBE07Jul09_FD_71203 | JGI IMG/M metagenome (GOLD analysis project Ga0007819, IMG submission 71203) | Freshwater microbial communities from Crystal Bog, Wisconsin, USA - CBE07Jul09 | ecosystem: Environmental > Aquatic > Freshwater > Lake | place: Crystal Bog, Wisconsin, USA | collected... | reverse complement strand
ACGGATTAAAAGTCCGTTGCTCTACCGACTGAGCTAAAGGCCCCACTGCGTGTTTTACGCGCAAGGGCAGAGTCTATACGAAGTACAAAGGGTCAGCAGACCCGCAAATACCCCTGGTAAATCGGGGCTAGAGGGCTTTTTGGCTCAGCCTGCGATTTTCATGACGATCACATCAGACTCGATGTGTTCGTTTGTGGCCTTTGTGGCAAACCCACATTCGCCACATTCGACAATAACTCCCGAGGCCTTGCTGTATGAGAGTTCCAAGCTCGTCGAGTGGCAATAATTGCACTCTGGCATTTCGATAATGTTTTGCACAATTCCCTCCCTAGATACGTTGAATGACTCTATGACCAGGGGAAGTAGTAAAAGTATGGCATCAGGCGAAATTCCTCGTGGGGCACGAAAGTGAATGTCATCTAAACAAATCGTGTGAATGTCAGAAAGATTAACTTCAAGTCCACCCTCTGCTCACCGTCCCGCCGCTTAGTCCGCCTACCTTTTCCTTATAAGTGACGAGGGGAAATAATGGCTTCATTTGCATCAAAGGCGATCGGTTCAATCCGCTCGTTTCTTCAGTTCTTCGAGAGCGGCGAGTATGCCCACAATTTCGAGATCGAAACCCACCGCCATCACCACGTTAAAAAGATTCACACAGAGTCTCACACCATCACAAGAGAGCTTGTTTCGCTCGAATAGTTAATTGGTGGGTGGCCTAGAAAAGGGTTTCGGGCTCGCCTAGCTCAATCGGCTTAATCAAGTCCGGGCCGCTAGTGAGAGCGCTATTGACCGCAGAGTTCACAGGGTGAAATTCCAACCCAGGTGCAGGCTCTGATGAATTAAGCAACGCTAAATACTGGTCCACTTCTGATTCTCGAAGTTTGGACGTTCCCATCCATTCACTCCACTTATCTTCGGTTAAGAAGACTGGCATTCGATGATGGATTGTCGCTAATCCCTCAACGGCTTCACGGGTGATGATCGAAGCTGTCGTCACTTCTTTTTTAGAGGCCGGATCAATCCACGATTCATACAATCCAGCAATCGCCAGTAATGCATTGTCTTTACGGTGAATATAGAAAGGTTGCTTAGGCGGGTAAGGACCTAACTCGGTCGCCCATTCGTAATAGCCGGTGGCGGGAATGATGCAGCGGCGCGATCTAAATGCCTCACGGAAAGTTGGTTTTTCAGCAATCGATTCAGAACGGGCATTGATCGCATTCGAAGCCCTACCCGCATCTTTCGCCCAACTTGGAATCAATCCCCACCTGGCAATCTCAATGCTTCGCACATCGCCTGAAGGAGTTTCACCTTTGACGAAATAGATCGGGGTGGTTGGTGCGATATTCCAGTTGAATTCCAACTGCGGTAGTTGAGGCGGATTGGTTTTAAATTGCGCGGCAATTTCTTCTGAACTCACCGTGAGTGTGAAGCGCCCGCACATCTGTAATTGAGCGAGTTACTTAGCGATAGACCAACGAGCATCGATGCTGACGCTAATTGTCTGAGTGCCAAGGTTGATCGATGTGGAGGCTGCAGCATCGGCCTTGAGCGCCATGACCGGGAATGGTGCAGGGGTATTCGATGACTCGCTCACCGAAATCACTTTGCCAAGCTTCACACTCAGACTATTGGCATAGTTCTGTGCCTTTGTTTTGGCTTGAGCAATCGCAGCCTGCTCAGCTTTGGCGGTAGCGGAATCGGTATTAAGCAGCTCTGGGGTTGCGCCATTGATCGCAACAGCGTTGCCACCAGCACTGATCACCGAATCAATTAACGAACCCGCGATTGAAGTATTGCGAATAGTGACATCCAAGGATTGAGTCGCTTGGTAACCCGTCAGCGTTGACACGTTATTGGCATAGTTATAAACCGGGCTTGTTACTAACGATGTCGTCGAAATATCGGCCGAAGAAATCGAATACTTTGCGAGGGCTCCGCGCACTTTCGCGGCAGCAGCTGCGGCCTGCGAAGTAGCCGCCTGGTTAGAGGATGCAGTAGCCGAAATACTGATCGGCAAGTCCAGGGCATCTGGTGCGACTTTCACAGAACCCGTCGCTTGCACATCGATGAAGTGTGAATCAGTGGTGGCGTTTTGATTATTCGAAGAATTGTGGCTAATGCCGACCACTGCGCTGCAGACAGCGAGTATCGCAAGGAAACCGATTAAATAGATCTTCTTCGAGTCGCTGCCTGTCACAAGAATCCGTTCTTAGCGCTTGAGTTTAACTGCTGTTCCGATCAGCGTAACAGTTTGATTGTAATTGAGCGCATTAGTTCCACCATGTTCGATAGAAACCTGTAAAGAAATTACAGCATCTGCTCCCATTGCTAGCGCTTTGAGCTGGATATCTTTGAGTGCATCGGTATAAGTATTTGAGGCAAGATTGGATTGAGTAATAGCCATGCGACGTGTTCCCGAGCTAAATACCAAACCTACAGAACTCACAATCTCTTGGCCTGGAACATAGTTAGAGGTAGTTATCGGGAAGCTCTCTGTTTTGTAGGTGACGGTCGATACTCTGAAACCGACTTCACGTGAAATTGATGAAGTTGCCGAATTTCCTCGTTCGAGAGTTTCGCAATAGATGCACGAACCATCGTCAGGGTTAACAGTATTGCCACAGCGAACGCAGGCGAGATTCGCCTTCTGTTCATACTTAAAGCTTGAACCACCGCATGCGCTGCAGTAAGAATTAAAAGCTTCCTGCCAGACGCCGCACTTTTCACAATATTTCCTTGTCATAGCAGCATTATCCCGATTGGCACGAGGATTACGGCTCCACATCCCTCGCGCGGGCACAAATAGCCTGATTTACCAATTATTTACCTGTTCTAGGGGTGATTCTGACTGGTCACCCCTGTACTAATCTCAGGTAATTCCTAAAATTGGGGGATGGAAACGTGCTTGCGGGCTCTTTCCAACGAATTGGTAAACCCTCATCAGTTCGACGCTCGAGCAGAATGGAAACGTTATGTCTAACAACAACAATCAATACTCAGCAGGCACAAATGGAATGGCAATTGCAGGTTTCGTTCTTAGCTTCCTTTGCTGGCCGCTCGGAATTATCTTCAGCTCAATTGGTCTAAGCCAGACCGGTAAGAATCCAAACCAAGGTGGACGCGGTCTAGCAATCGCTGGTCTCGTCATCTCATTGGTAGCAGTTGTTATCACAGTTATTTACTTTGCAGCATTGGGCAACGCAGCTAACTCAGGAAACTAGTCAGCATCGCGTTTTAAACTGAAATCGGAATACGGCCATAAGATGAGATCACCTTACGGCCGTATTTTTTTGAGCAAAACTTTTCGGCTTAGTTCTGTGGTGGGACTAGCCATAGCCGGACATGCGTATGCGGTACGAACGCATGATGGAGATAGTGGCCCAGTTCTCTGTATTTTTCGGGCAGTTACGGGTTATCCCTGCCCTTTCTGCGGGCTCACCCGAGCAGGCCTTGCGGTATTCAATCTTCATTTCGTGCACGCGATCAAGGAAAATGTACTCATCATTCCGATTGCAGCCCTACTTGTGGGCTACGTAATTAAACCAAGCTATGTCAAACAACATTTTGACGCGATTGCACTGTATTGGTGGCGTTCTCGTTCAAGTCGCCAACTCTTCATCGCAATCGCGGTAACAATCTTCTTTGCCACATTTGATCTGATCCGCATTAACTACTTCCCTATCCCTGCAATTTCTTAAGCAACTCGCTAAGTAGACGTTCTTTACTCCTCCTCATAGATGGGCAACAATTACTTCATGGAAACAACACATCACGATTTGCCGTATGTTCAAGCATCACCAAGCCACCGCCTAGCTGGAAGAGCCGTTGACCTTGGCTTTAGTTTTGTCACCTTAGGTATTGGTTGGACCATTTGGAGCTTGGTCTGCTGGGCTAATGGCCAAACCCCAGGAAAGCAGTTGCTCAAAATGCGTGTCTATGCAACCGACCGCAAGAAGGCAGCAAGCTGGGGTCACATGGCGGTACGCGAATATCTGATTCCTGCCTCTTTGGGTTTCGTCACTTTATTCATAATTGTTGTGGTCGAATTACTCTCGTCTGCTTTAAATGTGCCTGTTATTGCGGCTATTCTCGCAATCTTTATGTACCTGGCCGTGATTGCCGCGTACTTCATTGATTCCTTCTGGATTCTCAAAGGTGGAAAGAATCAGCGTGTTACTGACATTTTGGCCCACACAACAGTGCTCAACGAGTGCATTCCAAATCCGAGCTACATCCCAACCTCAATCTAAGGAGTAAAACCATGACCATGGAAATTAAGCAGAAGACTCGCAACGGTATTGCGCCATATCTCTTTATCGCGCCTATCGCGTTTATCATTCTTTTCGTTGGTTTCGTCCAAATTTTTTATGGCTTTGGTTTTCATTTGCTTAACGACTCTTGGATCGCTGCCACCCTCGGCGTCTCTGTAGCTGGTTTGATCATGGGCTTGCTTCACTCAAAGGGACGCTGGTTATGTCTTGTGTTTGCGGGTGCCTACTCGATCACAGAAATCATTTTTGACACTATTTATATATTTCGTGAGCACTCAGGTGGAACCGGATACGCAATTTCTATCTCTGACAGCACGGGAATTCCGGCAGCAGGATTCAGCGTCTTCAGTGGCCTCTCCACGAGCGGCCTAATCAAATCGTTGATCGTCTATCTCTTAGACACATTTTCAACTGTACTCATCGTTGCTTTGCCGCTTGCCACATTGTTGCTAGCGCTCAATCACTCCAAGAAAGTGAAAGCTCAGATTCTCTAGGAAATTTAAGAAATATTGACAACGAGGATCTTGCAAAACTTGTCGCGGAGTGATCGCCTATCTCGGTGATTAAATAGATCGATAAAGAAGTCGACAAGCCAAAACGCAACATACAAAATTGATCCGACTATGCCGAAAGTAAAAAGATTGATGATTCCGCAGATGATTGCGGTGGCCCAAACAAACAAGAACTCATAGATCGCAGTATGTCCCCACGAAGCTGGGCGCTGGGTATCTTCTGAAAACGACTGAATCTTAAGAATCTGACGACCTGGATTTTGGCCTTTACTCCACACAACAATCGACCAGATCGTCCACCCGATTCCAAGCGTAAGAAAAAATAGAACGTAATTAAGCGCCCATGCGGCAAGTCGATGTTGCCAGGTAGCGATCCGCAGCTCGGAGTAATGCCTTGGTGCGGGTCCCTTTATTGGAATCTGGTGCGCGCGGGATCCGTGTTGTCCTCCAAAGTTAGGCGGTGGAGGCGGGGCACCATTAGCAGAGGTCATGAACTATCAATAACCCCGAGGCGGTGCTGGTGGGGCTCCAGGTGGAGCTGGTGGACCATTTCCTGGTCGAGTGGGAATAGTTGTCGACTGAGTAAAGGTAGTGGTCATGCCATAGCTATTTTGAGGGCGAGGTCCGCGTGGTTTGTTTCGTTGATTCTTAGCGGCAAAAATCGCTGCGGCGATAAGGCCACCAATAACAATTAAACCAATCGCCAAGAAAATATAGATGTTCGCAGATCCAGTTCCTGGAAGCTCTCCGTTACCCCAGACTGAATCTTGAGATGGGCAATTAATAACTCCGTCGCACAAAATTGGAGTTCCGTTAAAAATACCGAAATTTTGTGAGTCGGTAAAAATTGCTGTAGCTAAGCCAAGGACTCGACCACTGCGGTCAAAGACTGGGCCGCCAGAGTTTCCGTGATTAATCGGAGCGGAAGTAGTGCCTGAGTAAGGCAAGGAACTTCCGGTTCCTCCATTAGCAAGTGAGATAGATGAAACGATACCTGTCGTCAAAATACCTGGGTGCCCGAGCGGACTACCCAAAACACCAACCCACCAACCTTGCTGCGGAATAGTTCCGCGCCAAGTGAGTGGAGGAACATAGGCATCAGTAACAATTCCAGCAACATCGTGATCCGTATCTGACCAGGCCCACACTTTGCCGTTAATAATATTTCCGTTCGACAAGCGCATTTGGATTGAAGGATCGGCGGTGCACGCTGCAACAACGTGTAGATTTGTGATGATGTATGAGCGATAACCCGCGGCCTTCATACTTGGTGTGAGAGCAACATTCGCAGACCAACCAGATCCCAAATCGTCACCGGTTGCACAAGCAACAGTCACCACAGACTTCGTCAGATTTTGTGAAAGCCCTGAAAGGTTGTCTGGCGGACTGCTTGGAGACGATGCAGATTGCGCCGAGGCACCACCAATCGAGGGAAGGTCAGTGCTAGGCGTGCCAACTGGTTGAACAATTCCGGACTCCGAGGAATCAGCGAAACTGAGATCTGCTGAAGTAACCGAAATTGCAATAGCGGCGCAGAATGTCAGTAACGCAAGACAAGAAAGTTGTTTCTTAAACTTCACACTAAATTCCTGATTCTCGAGGACCATCATCATTCGGATGCTCAACCTGTGCCTTGGTTGCACGAGAGCTGCTCTTCTTTTCAGAATTAGCTAGTAGCGTTAGATTCTCATTTGGAATTGGGCCAGTGAAATCCAGTCGAACAACAATATCCATAGGCAAATTAGCGTTTTCGCTATATGTCTTCAAGTTTGTTGGCTTGACTGAAGTGATTCGATTGGCGAGACGGCCAGGAACAATAAAGAAAGAATCTGCGCGCGATTGGTGGCCCGCGACTTGTCCCGAGTCCGAAAGTGCATGTAAGGCAAATGGCGAAGTAAGCTTCGTAGCGTCACCAAGTGACATCCCAAGGAAATCATCCCAAGGAATATCGTTTCCTTCAGAATTGATATTTGATCCGCTCAATGCATCCTTCTGGCCTGATTTAACTTCATGGACCTGAGGTTTGGTATTTGCGATTGCCTCTTTTTGAATCTGTAGTGTTAGAGGAACAATCTGCTTATGAGCTACCTTCTCAAGTATCTTTGGATCAGCGATATTTGCACGAACTAGAGCTCTAGGTCCGCTCGGTGCATAAGCAATATCCCCATCCAACAAGTCAACACTAAGTCGATCCTTGCTTAAACCCATGGCCTCTTGAATTGTTTCTACTTGCTCTGCGAAAACTCGACTACGCCATCCGCGCACCATGAAGCGCTCGGCTGCGTAACGTCGCATTCCTAGCATCGCTGGACCTTCATCTTCAGATGTTTGAGCGATATGCATGGAATATGGAAGTGAATCCTGGGCAATGTTCGCCGTGGAAGTAGCAAACCACTTCTTATTTACTTTCCATGGATTGGTGAGTGAGTGACCCATAATCTCGAGCCACTCCCGCAGTTGCGGATAAATGGACTTAAGACGAATTTGTTCCGAACGAACGTGCGCAGCATTAAGTGCAACGCTCTCAAGTTCCCAGAGAGTTCGAATAACTCGGGCTTGATACGTGGCCCACCCGCGGTAGTAAGAGATCAGAGCCAAGATCATAATGAAAATCATGACCGCGATGCCATAGCTATAAATAGTGAGTGGCGTGAAAGCGAGGGAATTAAGGAATTTAACTAGCGCAGGATGACCAACAATCTTTGCGACTAAGGATGGAATCCAAAGAAGCAAGGCCATAATTGCTGGAACGATCGTGAAATTGGCTAGCAAGCGGCGATGAAATGATTTGCGTAGTGAGTGCATCACTCCTGGATCAGGAATATTGAGATTAGCTATTGTGGCTTCATAGCTATCTAAAATTTCTTGTGTCTGGTCCAAGTTTTTCTTCATTGTGCTAAACGTCTGCCAAAGATACGAACTGGTGTTCGCGTGTGACCATGCATCGAGGCTGGTACGGAAATTTTCTCGCTCTTCGATTCGAGCCTCGACCTCTTCCCGGCTTTTTTCTAAATCTGCCTTCTTTTTCTGCAGCACCTTGAGTCGAGCCTTGGCTTCTTTTTCGGGATTTGATTGTGGGCTAGCAGCTTCGATTTCGACTTCAGCTTCTTCAACTTCTGGCTCGACAGCGTCTGGGGCTAGCTCAACCTCGGGTTCCTGCTGTTGGTCAGCCATTCTCGCTCCACACGTGGTGCAGAATGCATTTAGTTCAGAGACATCTGTTTTACATACCTGACATGTGCGCATTAGTAGCCCCTTGCCTGTACTTCAGCCGCATCAATTTCACGATTGACGCTTTCGATCTGGGAGATAATTTCGTGTTGCTTAGTTCGCAAGGCAGCTAACCGTTCCGCCGCGATTGTGAGTAATGGATCTACCTGATCAATGTTTGACCACGTAATTTCATCAAGCCTTAGTTCTTGTCGATATTCCTGCGGGATGCTGAAGGCATCACCTGGATCTGTAATGACCTGGCTTGTATTAGAGAAGACAGGTAGCAGACCATCAGACTCTTGAATTCCAAATTCAGTGAGATCTGAACCATCAAGCATTCCAAAGAGCAGGCGCCTAATCCCTGACCACAACCGAGGTGTGGCTTTTGCAGAACGCTGAGCTTCAGAGGTATTGATTGCGGTGCGAGCACTTTCTGAGTACTCCTTGATGCTGGCGAGCTTGTAGACGAGTTCCTGATCGCGTAGGTCCATCGGATCGTTTTGAGAAATGCCTACTTCTGCTAATCCTTCATCGGTTTGGAAGGTCTGAGTGAGCTTGCGGCCAATCAGGCGTCTAAACCATACATACATCCACCACGGAATTACTTTGAGTTTGTCCCATGAGAAGAGCAAGAAGTTCTTGATTTGATCCCACTCAAGCCAGTTGAGCTTTCCTGGAGAGTCAGCCGTAGCAGGAGCTTGGAATGTGAGGAAGCCGTTTTCTAAGGCGAATGTCTGAGCCACCATCCACTCCACCCACCTTTCGGAATCCTCGGGTGCGATTTGTCTGGTTCCTTTTACTTGGACAGCGATCTTTGCATCATAAATATCTTTGGTTGCCGTAGCGATTTCTTCGAGCACCTTAGCGGCCACGCGACGTGACAATCCATCTGTCAGGATCGCATTGACGAACACGCGCGATAGCCAGTTGCCACCGTCTTTCGCTGAATCGCTATCAATTAATTCAAAAGGACTGATGCCTAAGCCATTCCATAGACCGGCAGTGCTCGCTAAATGCATGAGCACAAAGCGGATGTACCGTTCGTCTGTTTTAACCATGGCATCTGCGGTCCACGGAGTCGAGCGATCCTCCGGTGAGGCAACGATGTGCATATTCCAGTTGGGCACAAAAGCTGATGAGTAATCTTGATCTGGAATCTTGGATGGTGAAACCAAGAGGTTAAGGCGCATCAGTTTGGTTACTTGTTGCATCTCGTTCAAACGAGCGTTCGCCATCGGCAAAGCGTTTGTAACAGCTGTCGCCACTTTGTTAAGAAGAGCGTTCTGTTCTTTGGTAACTTTGGAGCCTTTTTCCAAAGTACGCAAAGCGACAACTCGGACTACTTCGAATTCGTATCTTGCTACTTGCTCAAAGAGATCCACGCTTTGCAGTTGAAGACCTTCTGGACTCTCAGCCCACACCTTGGCCGTGATAGTCAAAATGTCATCTTGATTGGTTGTTACATCTGTTGGTCCAACCAAGAAAAAGCGGCCCAGCAAGCCTTCTTCAGTCCACTCTTGAATAATTGGCGAAATTGCGGTGAGCAGATTGTCATCGGGAATGACAACGATAGAGATGGTCTTGCCGTCCCAAACAATTGACATGTTAGATACCGCTTTCTACTTCGGCTGCTTGATCGGTGGCTGCAAGCAATTGATTGAGTGCCGAACGCAATTCGGCTCTTAACTCCCAGGTGAGACCCATCTTTGCCCAGTCTTGGCGTGGATCAAGGCCCTCGATAGCCTTCGCAAAATCTGCGGACAATTTCTCCAAATAGGTTTTCACCTTATTTCGGCGCTCATCAGCAGATTCTTGCGGTGAACCTGCACGATTTGGATCCGGCAGTGGCTGATGATCAAAACGCATCGTGCCCCGGGTAATCCATTGGGCGAGTGTTGACTCCGAAACGTTGTCGATTTCGCCTAGTTCAACCAGGCGTTGGTACGCTCGAAGTGGCTTAAGAGAGCTATCCGAGTTGCACTTAGAAAGCGCGATTACCAACGAATTGAGTATTGCTCCAGGGTAATCCTGAGGTTCGGCAATTCCCTTGAGAGCTAATGGGTATGGAAAACCTTCGAAGGTGTAATCCTTCGCCGACCACACTTCAATATGAGGGCCAAGGAGTGGATCGAAAGTTTCTTTCAATTGCCCCAAGGTGCGAGCAACGTACCAACCTCGAATCATGGCCCGCTTTTTCTCCGGAGCAGCAGGGATTGCATCAAAGAGAGGTCGACCCCGGCGCCACTTGAGGAAATCTTCACGCTTGTCAGAGCTATTCTGTGCACCATTCCACGATGACGCAATTGGATTGAAAATTGAATCCATCACCATTGGTTGATAAGGGCGCTGCACCGAAAAGATGTCGATGTTTTGAACTCTGGCGCTTGAATCAAAAGTTGGAGCGCCTTTGCCAGAACTATCTAACAAACGAACAAACTTATTCTTGATGATTTCGTAGAGTTGTCCGGATCTCTCAAACGGCAAGACGCTGATAACGGTATCGCGTTCATCAATAGAACTATTGTGAAGCTCCTGCAGTAGACCTGGGTTCAGCTTCACTAATGGCTCACTAGCGTCAACCGCCTCATTGAACTGTTCGCGGAATTTCTTGACGCGATCAACAATCACCGATGGGTCATGGATATTCGAATCTAAATAATTTGCGAGATCTTCATGCAAGTATTTATAGAAGGCTCGCCCCTTGATCTGCAACCACATGTGTGTTCGCTTCAGATAGTCCTCGGGTTGGGTCGCGAAATGGAAGCGAGCTGATTGTTGTGCTTGAGTTTTATCGGCTCGAGCAAAGGACTCCAACGGAATCCATGGTCGCTCTTCTGTGATCAGCTCCCAACTCTGGTTAGGTTCGAGAGCGTCAAGCTCCAACGAACCCATCAAAACTTCATCAACGACAACACCGCGAGCATTATCTCGTCGATCATCTGCCACAGTCTCTTGGATGAGGCGTTGATATTCATTAGGAAACTCGGAAGTTTCAACTAATAAAAATTCATTTGGAGCCGGATCGTACTTAGGTGGAACATCCGAACTATTAGGTTTAGGCCAAGTATCAAAAGCATTCTGAACCAAATCACTTTGATTCTGTCTGTCGGTGAGTTTAAGTAGCGCAGCCTCGCCGGAAATTAGCTCGTCTTTGAGTGGGCGCAGGTAGTTATTTGCATAGTCTTCTAGCATGGTCGCTACCGAGCCATGGAGAAGTCCATCGAGATAGTTCCATAGACAATTCTTACCTTGTTCAGCCGCTTCTTGTACTGAAGGATGATCTTCTTGAAGTCCCTGGCCACCCTGAACAGCAGAGAGTGAAGCATTAATCCATGTACTTGGGTTAGCAGCATTTGCCGCATATGCGTTTTGAAGTCCTTGCAAAGTCGTCACTTGAGACTTGAGCTCGGCATCTAGACGATTGATCAGTTCAACAGCGACTTTAATTCCTTGTTGAGAAATAGCACGAGCGACAACCTTGCGTGTGCGTAGGCGAATCTCCGCGACCCACTGCTGAGTCCTCGCATCTCGCATCTGACGTTCGGTGGCAACCGCTCCATCTAATCTCATTTGATATGCCTGTAGTAGCAAATCAGACCATGCTTGAGCAGATTGGGTTTGGGTTTTGGCGCTCACTCCTTGGCGTGCAATCTCCAACAATGACGCCTTAAATTCCGCAAATAGCGCATCGCGTTGCGGCTTCATTGCAAGAATGGCATCTATATCTGAATCTGAGCGCTTTGAAAGAGACATGGCATCTAAGAAGTCTGCTACAGATTGATTTGCTCTAACTTCTACCAATTGCTCTGGCGTCTTTGCGGAATCAGATTCCGTGTTATGGGCATTGAGCATCCGGTCAATCGCGGTGCGAGTCAATCTTTCAGCGGTGTAATCAGTGAAGCGATCTCGTCCTAGTCCTACGCGACCGAAACCCAACGACCCAAATGGTGGAGTATGAACGTTTGCTACCTGTAAACCAGAATTATCGGTGAGATTCAAAGCACCCATATCAGCACCGTAGTTCGCCACGGTATAGGCCTGAAGTCCATCTTGAACATTTTCATCTGTTAGCCAGGTAGCAAGGCTGGCAGAGACTGCCTTGTAGACGTCGGGTTGATCGCTGAAGGTAACGTTTGAATTCTGACGACCAATGACATAGTTAAAACGTGGTCCGATATGAGTGGCTGCGTCTCCACGGCCAGCCATTTCGAGACCCATTTTGCGATAGAGCTCCCACGAAGCTGGTGGAATATCGCGCGACCACATACCCGCCATGCTTTCTGCCATTGCAAATAATGCATTCGGCGCGATGACATCGGTGTTTCCCACACTCTTAAATACGTCCGGTGCGTAAAGGATTGAAAAAATAGAATTAACTGAAGGATCATTTCGCTTGGCAAATTTAATTGCTTCGGCAACATCGATGTACTGACCTGCACCAGATCCACCAGCAATAGATGAAACGACAATGATGATTGGTCGTGCGCTTCTATCCTGAGCTGGCTTAGCACCTAGTTTGCGACCTAGAGAATCTAATTGGCTGATCGCGCCATCAGAAGTCATCTTTGCAAAACTTTCCGTGATCTGATCGGTAAGCTGCTTGAGACGTGCCAAGGCCAAGGTTCGTCCAACGCCACGGAACTTTCCCGCACCAATGTTGATGTCTACATTGACATCTTCATCTGACGGTAGCGCTTTTTCGATATCCGCTAAGTACTGAACCGGAATGTTCGCCATCACTGAGCCATAGGCTTGCTTGTACGTTGTTCCAGGCGCGACAAGTGGGAAATAATTTTCTGATGGCAAAAATGGTGCTGGGAAACTTGCCCCGTCTTGAGTTACCGGGCTGTCTACGTGGAGCATTTGCCACGCATTTGGCCATCCCTCTTGCCAATCTTCCTGCTGCAAGCGCAATTCCAGTGAGTGACGAAGTGCGCGGAGAGTTTTTCCGCCAGAACCGCCAACACCTACGAGGAGAAATGGCTGCAGCATGGGTTAGTACCTTTCTTGCTTTTGAGAGAGCTTGGCGATTGAAAAATTAGTGACGTCAATTCTCATTGAGAACCACCGGAAATTGGAGGTGGCGGAGGCAATGGTGATGATCCACCAGGCATTGATGGTGGTCCGCCAGCAGTCGTTGGAAGCGTGATGGTTGCGTTTTGCTGATTCTGGTTCTGAGACTTATCAGCTTTAACGCGCTTAGCTTTTGGTTCTTTAGTCGGTTTGATCTCACCAACTGGTGCCTGCTTAATTTCGGTGATGCGAGCCCATGTGCCTGCAGTTGCCACAACCTCGGCCACACGATCGCTATGGTGCGTCTTAATACCCAACTTATTTCGTTTGTAAATAACGAGGGTGCCAAGGACCTCTGAACCTGACTTTGGAGTAATGAGTTCCTTTTCAGGAATTGAAAGCGCCCAGAACTTACCCATGTCAGCCTGAGTTCTAGCAATTAGACCTGAAGCAAAGCGCAATTTTTGGCGCTTGTTATTGCGAATAGACGTTCCTGGAATAGTTACTAGTCGAGTACCAGCGGTAGCCTCGATTTCATACCAAGGTTCGCGCAGTGGGTTCCATGGAACTCGTGCCCGCAGTGTGCCGATGGCATCTTTGTAGAAATTAGTGTCAGGCTGTTGTGGAATGAACACAAAATCATCAGCTATCGGTTCGATTTTTTCGCCATTGCGATCACGAATTCCGACTGTCGAATCGACGCGAACCTGATAGACCGCCCGCTGCATACCAGTACCAAAAATGAATTTGGAGCTGAACTTGTTCAAGATCCACAAGAACAACAGCGGAATACCGATGCCTAGCAAGAAGAGCAAAATTTTAACAACGCCACGACCTGCACGGATGAGAGAAGTCTGGAAGTCAATCGGAGCCGAGAGATTAAATGGAGTCTGGTTCTGTGCCGATATAAATTTCAATGGGACCACAGCAATGACGTTCGCATCGGCCTTCTGTGGATTTTTTACCTGGACAGTGAGACTTTTGGTCTCACCTTGATTTACCGAGATGCAATGAGATGAATCTGTTCCAGAAATTAACCAGGAGTAGCTTGCTGAGCGTTCGATTGAATCGCGTTGAATGGTAATTCCGTACGGAGAACTTCCCGTTAAGCAAAGTTGTCCAGAGCCATTAACGGGTCCGTGGACTGTGATGACACCTTTGGCTACGCCATTTGGTCCGTGCAGCGGTGAGAGCACAATCGGCGAGTCAATCGTCGGATAATTAGAAGGAATGACCACGGTAAGGAATTTGGAAATGCTGACAGGAGCCAGGTTTTGACCGTTGATTGTGCTCAGATCAAGCTCTAGCCGAATTTCAAGGTTGGTCTGATTGGTAGTCAAATTAAATGGCGCGGAAAAATGACCATCGTTTGTCAGCGTCACATTGCTGATCGGAATTGCAGTTCCAGAAGAAGTCACTTGTGAGATGTGGAATGAATGGGTGCGATAAACCTTAAGATCGACCGGCCCTGAACTTCCATCAACAACAACTTGACCTGAGATATATGTCTTGGATCCACCAATATATTGATCAGGATCCAGTGCAATGCTCAGGCCACTATATAAAAAGAGTTGATTTGTCACGGGCTCGTTTGTATCAAATGCAAATTTCCATGTGCCTTGTTTAAGCTGCGAGCCACTGACCGTGATCTGTTGGAATCCATTTTGCAACGAGACCGGAATAGCGGTTGTGCCGGAGTTATAAGCAGTCCCATCAGGTGCGGTCAATGTCCAGTGAACACTCGTGGTAACCAACTGGAACTTACGAATACCTTGCTCGATATCGAATGACGTTGGATTTCCTGGTGGCAAGTTAGTTGGCGTGCCACCTTGAGTCTGTGCTCCTAAGACTAGGAATTGCAGCGCGAGGGCAATGGGATCTTTAGCAATCAGCAAGGCGCCAGCAGAATAGTTAGGAAGGATGGGAGAGCCACAGGTCGTGCTCTGTTGGCCGGGCAATGTTGCACCACTACCTTCGATCAACGGGCGCATCAAAGCCATGCCGCGATCGTTTTGACCGTAGTAGACCGGATTATTTTTATAAATCGTTTGAAGTGCTTGGGTGTTATCAAGTAGAACACCAAAGACTGAAACATTGTTCTTTCTAAAATTATCAAAGGTGGTGTCACAGAGCGTATTTGTTGCTGCATCCACCGCAGCCTGATCGATCGTGTTGCCACCATTCTGCGACAACCAGAGTCCGCCATCTGTAAGCCAGATAAGTGCTTGGCAGGCATGCGAACTCTGCTCTTGCTTAGCAAGGAGATCCGTTGCGCCGTTGAGACCCAAGAGCCAGTTTGTATCGTTTTGCTTATCTCGTTGTGCGACCTCTGAGGCAAAGGACGCTGCATCGGATGCAATATTTGCTGCGTTCACCGGTGTGAAAGGACGCCAAGCATCGAAGGTTGTTCCGAAGAAGCCAACTGCATAGTTGACTTGGATGCTGGAATTGAATCCCGCTAATTCTTTGAGGCTCGATGCCAAAATTCCAGCGCGTGCAGCCTGCGGGTCAGTGAGTGGCAAAGAATTTGATTGATCCACCAAGTAATAGACATCGAGCTTTTGTTTGGTGCTGATGCAACGAGTGAGATCGTTGAATGCTCGCGTCCCCATTGATGTAAGTCCGTTAGGCGAGGAATCAGCTTGTGCTGGAGCGGCAAGAATAAAAGTTGTAGACAGGATGAAAAGGGCTGCAAGCGAGCTCAGAATCTTTTTTGCAAAGAGCGTGCGCTTCATGAGGCCATCCATGGGAAAACTTGGGCGAGCCATGCGGAAATGTGATCTGCCAGTCCACTGATATGTGGGTAAGCAAAGATGATTCCTACCCCGCTTAATACGCGAAGGATCTGGCCATAATTTTGATTTGGGATGAACCACTGACCTTGCGAAGTTTTGCGACGCTGTAAATAACTATCAAGGCCGAGTGAAAAAATGATCACGAGTGGGCACAGGATGTAACCCGCCAAACTCAGCGCTACCGATGAGTGACGGTTCACTATCCAGATAATGACTGCCGCAATCAGTGCCAGTACGCCTATCAATAATGGGAACCACGACGCTTTTTCAAAATCGTCTTCATTGAATTTTTTGACTTGGCCACCAGGAAGTGAACCCGGCACTCCTGGTCGAGTTGGTGCACTAGGGAACTTAGGAAATTGTGATCCCGCGTTATTCGAGAGCGGTGTTACTCCTTGTGGCTTGGGCACCACTGGAGGGAGGTTGGAATTACCGCTAGGAGGCGTAGGTGGCAAAGTTGTCACCGTACTCACCTCTTTCCAATCATTGGTCTGCTAGAAATTCTAAGCAAACTCTAGAGGGTTGATTCGAGGAAATCGAGTGGCAGTTTTTTCTAATTTTTTCAGGAGCCAGCTAACCGGACGACTACTGTTTCTTGTAACCAGTTGGACACTTTGGGTTTACCCCAGTCACGAATTTATGCGTAGTCCCCTTGAGGCAGATCAAGGTAATCACGGGAGCCGCCGGAGCGCTATGCGTAGGCGCTGGCTTAGCAGATGGATGACTGGTCACACCTGGATGTGACCCAGAACCAGATGACCCGGAAGTTGGCACTGGGGCAGTGATTTGTACATTCAAAATTGCCGCTGAGTGAACTTGAGTGGAGTTGATTGTCTGACCCTGCTTGCCAACTGTAATTGTTGCTTGCGCTTGTTGACCTGGAGTGAGTCCTGAAACGACAGCAAAACCTTGATTGTTCAGATTAATCTGACCGTTATCTACAGTTGCTTGGTAATCATAAAAATTATTGTAATCGGCGATTTGAAAGTCGAATCCGGTCGTTGTGGGCACCGGTGATGTTGTGGTGAGGTCAAGTCCTTTTGCTGGCCAGTTAGAAATGTTCGTTGAACTATTTGTTGTCTGAACTCCTGGGACAGTTGCGCTCACCGTGATCTGCGCAGTTTGTCCAGGCTGCATATTAGTTACGGTGACCATGCCATTTGAATCGATACTTGCCTGGCCTGCTGTAGTCGACACATTCCATGTGAAATTTGGATTGTAATTCGTGATGTTTACCGTGAAGCCATTAAGACTTGTGACTGGATTTCCAAATTGCGCTTTAAGGGTGAGCGCTGCTGGCGTGAGATATGCCAAGAAAGTGGTTTGACCAACGGTTTGGTTGTTGTGCGAATCGGTTACCGTTACTCGAGAAACATCTTGAAGTTGCAGGCCAGTAACAGTAACAACACCCGTTGTTTTATCGATAGTTGCGTTACCAACTGATGCGGTAACAGACCAATCAAAATAGTTATCAAAATTAGTTACCGGAATGGTTGCGGTGGAGCTGTTAGCAGCTACCTGACCCACGGATGGAACGAGATTAAGCGGCGGCGCAGTTGAGCTGCCGGTGATTGAAGCCGAGTTGGTCATGTAGCCGATTTGGGAAACGTTAACCGTGACTATTGATTGTTGGCCACGATTCAAATTTGTGACAGTGATCAATCCAGTGTTGCTCACTACGACACTTCCCGCAGTTGAAGTCCACTGCCAAATCTTGCTTGGGTCGTAGTTGGTGATTTGAGCCGTGAATCCAGATGCGTTCTGTGACACTAACTGTAAATATGGTGTGTAGCTCCACGGAAGTCCGATGACGTTTCCGCTGATTTTTGCCGTGCCAGTGGCATAACCTGATTTCGCTGCCGTGACTGTTAGCGTGCTTGGGAAGCCACCAAGCGCACCAGTTACGGTGATTTGGTGTTGGCCATCAAAATAATATTGTCCGGTTTGTGGTGTGAAAGTCCACTGATAGGAAGGATCGTAGTTAATTAACACGACGGTATAACCACCAGGTTGCGGTACCCAGTTAGCGAGAAATGGGACAAGTGCTGGATTGTCAGCCGATGCCGTTGGAGCAACTCCGAAGTTTGCAAATAGCGAAATGAACACTAGTGCGAGAGCTGTAAGTAAGTTACGCGACTTCATTTCTTGACCCGTCACTAGAACCCTGGCAATTTACTGCCACAAGTAGAAACAATTGCTGAATATGCACCTTGAGCATTTGTGGTCGCCTTGTTGTATTGGCTAACAAAGCTCCCCGGATCCGGCAGTGAATTATTTGCCCAATCTGCGGCAAGGCTTGCTAGAGCGGTTAAGTCATCAGCTGCGCTTTGCATTTGAGATGCCGCGCGACCTGAATCACTTCCGGCATCGTTGCTAATTGCTTGAGCGATCGAGTTTGCGGAGTCAACCCATTGCAAAATTGCCTTTTGGTGAGCTGCATCGTTGCTACCCGAAGGAACGTTAGTGACAGCATTCTTATAGGCCACTAAATCCGTAATGCTCTGATTATTAATATCGCATTGATTGACCGGCGCGGCCGAATGTGTTGGTTTAGCGCTATGCGAAGGGGTTGGTGATGGGGTTGGAGTATCACTTGGTGTTGGCGCAGTAGTTGCATCCGAGGAGTTCGCTACAGATCCTTGTCCGGAATTGTCAGAACTATTTCCAGAAAATGCCGCGATCGCAACAACAATGATGACAGCCGCGCCTACTCCGAGAATCCATTTGAGTGTCTGATCTTTTTTCGGTTTCGGATAATCAATTCTAGGAATCTGACTAAATTCATCATCTGCTTGAGTCTGTAATTCAAGCTTGGGATCGAACTCTCCAAGGGCATCCTTGCGAGAAGTGCCGCAGGTCCCACAAAATTTATCGTCGATGAAAACCTTCGCTCCGCAGTTACTGCAAAAGCGAGTTAGATCTTGGTTTCCAAGGCTCATAACGTGCATTATTCCCTGCGCACTGCGCTATCTCAAGCCAGGGCCAAAAAATCAATCTTCGACGCCAGACCAGTCATCCACTGAACCGCGAGCTGGCTACTCCTTGTAGGCAGCGCGCTGCAACCGGTCACGAATCGCGGCAGCCAATCCATCGCCGCCTGGTTGCAGCACCACCACTATCTCTAACCCTTTTTCATCTGCCAAACGCAAAGCGGCATACAAGTCTCGTGCATATTGCTCGATCGTGAATGGCGAAGCCAGGCGGGTCACTCCGTCTGGTGTTGGGATTTGATCTGGCGCAATCAAGCCATCGCCAGCTTCGGCAATGACATCGAGTAGAACTTTGGCCTTTGGTTGGTAGTGGGCTTCTAGAGTTCCCGAGGCTCTGATCGCGCTCGGATTGGAGTAGGTTGCTGCTAACCCTGTGCTCTCCTGAATCATGTCGGCTGTCACTGCACCGAGTCGCAAGATGCGTGGTGCGTCGCCAGTGCAATCGATGATCGTTGATTCCACTCCAACTAATGACGGGCCACCGTCCAAAATTAGATCGCCATCTTCTAAATACTCGCGCAGCTCTTGATCAACCGCTTGAGCAGTAGTTGGCGAGACCGCACCAAATCGATTTGCGGATGGTGCGGCAACTCCTTTGCCTCCAGTTTTATGAAACTCATTAAGTAAGGCGAGCGCAATCGGTTGCGCCGGAACTCGAAGCCCCACGGTCTCTTGTCCGCCGGTTATGAAATCAGCCGCCAATTCGCTTCGTTTAAGAACGAGAGTCATCGGACCGGGCCAAAAATCACGTGCCAGAGTGATCGCGTAGGTGGGAATATCTTCTGCCCACTCACCCATGAGATCTGTGCTGCCAATATGAACGATTAATGGATGGTCCGCCGGTCGACCCTTGGTGGAGTAAATGCGAGCCACCGCCTGCGCATTCTGGGCGTCTGCCCCGAGGCCATAAACAGTTTCGGTAGGGAACGCGACGAGTCGTCCACTAGCCAGCGCGGCAGCCGCAACGGCCATGCTCTGGGCATCGCACCGCGAGATGAAGGGGTCGCTCATGGGGCTATTCTCGCAGTTTTGTCGCTGGGTCAGACTCCGATACCCTTAGCCTTCGCTTCTCGAAGTCCCCATCGTCTAGAGGCCTAGGACATCGCCCTT
>Ga0007819_1000202_pt1 | contig 20028 bp, 33 predicted proteins | sample CryBogCBE07Jul09_FD_71203 | JGI IMG/M metagenome (GOLD analysis project Ga0007819, IMG submission 71203) | Freshwater microbial communities from Crystal Bog, Wisconsin, USA - CBE07Jul09 | ecosystem: Environmental > Aquatic > Freshwater > Lake | place: Crystal Bog, Wisconsin, USA | collected... | reverse complement strand
CATAATGAAATACTGCAAACCCAGTTGGTGAATCTTTTTTAACTTGACCAACTCCGTAAAATACTGCCTCGTATGCAACATTCATTTTACTTTCTACAAAATTTCCTGTTTCTTGATTTAAAGTATCATGATCCCACGATGCAATCATAGGATTAACCAGTTTAAAACTAGTAAATATTTTTCTGTTTAATTGATAAATTGTTATTGATCTAAAAAATGGTGCAATTACTAAACTTGAGTTCAACCCATAATTAACTGGATTAAACAATGAATTTGCTGGAAGATATTTGGTATTTTGATAGGATCCAGGTGTGTTATCTTTAGCAGTTCCAATAGGACCAGTACCTCCTAATGTTGAATCTACATAATAATATCGATAATAATTTAACCACATATTATGAACAACATTAGATTGATCGTCATGCATTTTGATACTAACATTCGTATATGTGATTCCTTTTTGTATAACAGTTTTTCTATTATATTGATTAATAGTTTCTGTTTGCATGTTAAATTTTGGTAAATCTGCAGATTTAACCAACATTCCAACTTCTGATACACGTTGTTGATTTGCCCATGTTTGATCTGTTATTGCACTTGGATCAATATCAAACACAACATAATACATCCAGCCTGCTTTAGGGGCCAATGCATACACGCTGTCAAGGTATAATCGACTAGCATGTTGAAAATCTTTTAATTGATAGCCAGGATTAGTGGCTGATTGTAAGTAAGAACCGATTGATGGCATAGTATATTATTTAGTCATAAAAAAAGACCTAGATTTTACTTAGGTCTTTTAATTAGATTGTATTAATGATTAGCCAGTTGCTAATGTATTAATAGCTCGTCCAACATTTTGTCCAATGCCAACTGGATTACCAGACGCATTGTATTGAATTGCATTATCAAACGATATTGACATAGAAATATCCATTGGATCACTTGATGTATAATCACCGCCTTGATATGTAACCTTGGTTAAAAAACACCCGTCTAATTCAAATGATTCTAACACTGTTGGTTCAAACGCGCCATTACCGCCATCCAGTATTTCAATTACTGCTGAAAATTTATAATCAATACCTGATGCAGCACTAGATTGTTCAAAAAAATCAAATTGTTTTTGAACTTGCTCGCCTACTAATTTACTAACATGTCCGGACGCATCGTCACGTACTACTAGTGTTGCTTCAGACCAGGTATGCTTACCTGCATATTTGATTTTACTGTTATATACTTCAATTACTTTTGAATCAAACGTAACTTCTGGACGAGTTACAGTCATTACTTGTTTGGTAATTTCAGTGGTAGGACTTGTAACCCCAAAGTTTTGAAGTATCACCCTAAAGCGATACTTCAATTTTGGCATTAATAACCCTTGGTTTGCAGCACTCTGACCTGCTGGTAATGGTACTGTTAATTTACTTAAACTTGCTACTGGCATAATATGCTCTCCTTATATTTTCTTAATTAAGCTAGTGTATATGTACCAGCTTTAATTGAGCCAGTATTAACTAATCTTACCGGAATGTAGATAAATTCTACAGCCTTAACTGGTTCAATTGCAACATCAACCCATAGTTCTGAACGATCAATTCTTGCTGGTGTATTATTTGAATCATCACACACTACAATAAAATCATATAATGCACGTTGTCCGACCAATTCAAGTAGTAATTTTTGGACTGCATTTTTAATTTCATCACGTGTAATTTTATCGTTTGGCTCAAATAAGAATGGTCGAGCTAATACATCAAGTTGTCTACGCAAGTGAGCAACTAATCTTGATACATTGATTCTATCTAAAGAACTTGCTGCATTTGCACGAGTATATTGACCAAAATTAATAATACCTGCTCCGGTAATGGTTGCAATTGGATTAATTTTAACTTTAGCCATTACATTACGTATTGGTTCTGGTAATGCTGTGGTCAAAAATTCACCATTTGATAGATAACCTACAGATGTTACATTATCAACAACACCGCGTCTTATTCCTGCAGGAGCGAACCATGGATAACTTTTTTGATCACTTACTGCAATGGTACGCAACATCATATGACTAGGTGGAACAACAATATAATTTCCAGCTAAGTCAGTAGTATAACCACTTGGATAAAATACAGCAGTATTGGTGTCATAACTTACTAATCCAACTTCGCCATTATCAAATGCACCTTTGCTATTATAACCATATGCTTGTAATGCTGTACCAGTTGGTGCTAATCTCATTGATGTATCACCAATAACAAACGCAGTTAAACTTCGATCAGTGTTTAATGTAATCATATTTTGAATTGCTTCTGGATACCCAGGAGTTGCAATTAAATTAAATATTAATGTATCGGTGTCACGTACTGCTTGATTGCTATCAATTGTTGATTTTAATGAAGCAACAACAAATGCACGTTGAGCCATACGACCAAAAGTACCTGATCCGTTTGCATTGTTTGGACTTACAGAAACCCATCGATTGGTGGTATATGAACTCATATCTTCATTTTGATAACGTAAATTCATTCCGTTATTTGCATTGATATCAATGTATCCAGCTTCATATCTTTTAATATTAAAACCAGAACGGCGTAAATTCCATAATCTCATACCACGTGGATATTCAGTTGGATCCGGTGCATCAGGATCTAAATAATCACTTGTTAATAAGTTTTGAATTTTTTCTTGTGTTGTTTCACTTCCGCTTGCTGCCCATCGTGCATCAGCAAAAACCCATCCTGTTGGACTAGTTTGATCTGTTGGATCTTGTAACACCCACTTTAATGAATTTCCATTATAAACATAAATGTATTGACCATACGTGTCTACACCGTTTGCGAGACTTATCCAAATATCACCATTGGCCAGAGCAGTTAATCCGTCATTTTGTTTAGTTGGTTGCGAAGCACTAACAATTGGACCTTTTGGATCTGTTGCTGGAAAAATATTTCTATAACCTCTCCATGTTGATCCATCGTGAACCATAATATCAACTTGATCAGTTATTGCATCATACCATAATGTTCCATTTGCAGGTAACGTTGATGGAGCAACTGGTGTTGCATCAAATGTTAAAGGTTTCCAGTTACTAGCTCTATGAGTTGCTTGTGAAGGTTCAACACTACTGTTCAACGAATAAAAATTAGGGGTAGTATCTGACACAAATCCTGCTGTTCCTAAAATATTCTTATTATCAGTGAATCTTATTTCTCCGCCGGTTGCATGACTTATTGTTACAGAATATGATGATCCTGCTACAATCTCATTTAACGTGGCACTTACATTAGCAATTCCAGAATTATTAATAGATTGAACCAATTGATTTAACCCATCAGTTGCAGTTGAAATATAAACAGTAGCAGTGCTTGCATATCCGGAAACTCCTGGAATAGTTGATTCCATAACCAAAGAAACAGTACTGGTTCCAAAACTAACTGTAGTGCCATGTGCATTACTTGTAATTGCTGTTGGATTTACTGCATTACGACGATAAATTTTATAATCTGCAATAACTGTACTTGCTGGTGTTGAATTGTCACCGTGATCATAATTACTTTCAGCAAATAAAGTTCCAACTGGAATATTTGCTCCGCCACTTACGCCATCAAAAGAATATGTAGCAGCAGATACATCTGAATGAACTGGAGTTTTTATAAAATTAAATGCATTTGCAGTTGATGACCATTGTTTAATGATTAAAGATGCACCAGCATTTGGACTTGTTGTTTTTAAATATACACTTCCAGAGGCATCTGTACTAAAATCTGGATATTGTGTATGAGGACCAACAAATACCACAGGTGCATGATAAACACCAGGTGTTATTCCTAATGCGGTTGATATATCTTGAGTACCTGTAATTGTAATTGATTGATTAATTGCGGAATCAACATAAATTCCTAATGAACCATTAACTAGTTTTGCACCTATACCGCCGCCTGACACAACATCTTTATGTAATGTATTATTAATTGTTTTAGCAATCTTACTAATTGTGTCACCGGTTGATAATGTAATAGGTGTTCCATTAATTGTTAATTCAGTTGATGTTGTAACAACAATTCCGGATGGAGTACCTGTTCCTACAACAATTGGCCAACTAGTTGACCATGATGTACTTACAAATGTACTAGTATTTGCATTATTTGCAAAACTTGGTTCAGTTTGTGAGCCAACTTCAACCCAATTTGCATCTTTATTTTTATAAAAAATATGTATTTCACTTGTTGCAACTTGATTTAATACAACACAATATTGTCCAATTAAACCAAAACTACTTTTTGGTGCCATATTATTAGTATCAAATGCAACTGATGAATTACTATCATCAATTATTAATGGAGTAATTGTATTAAAGACTCCTGCAGATTGATTCCATTCAAAAATACCATATAAACTGTCTGTAGTATCAACCCAATATGTTCCGTCCACAGGATTGCCTGCTGGAGTACTTGCAGATGCAGTTAATTGTGATAAATCAATTGGAGCACGAACAATATATGCTGCTGAACTTACACCTAACAATGAATATGCAGCTTGTAATCCGTATTCGTTTAATTCTCCACCATGAACTGGATTACCAGATTGATCTGTGTAAAATTGTGGAGTTCCAAATGTATCTGTTAAATCTCTTTGGCTGGTGACAAGATATACTTGTCCTGCGTTTGCTGGTTGTGTTCCTACTGCTGTTAAACCCGATGGGTTTGTTTTATTACTTGCAGAAGCAACGAAAATTAAGGGTACAGTTCCTGGAGCAGCTGGTGTATAAAAGCTCTCATCAATTATTGTTACTTGTACGCCTGGTGATTGTAATGTGGCCATAAATATCTCCCAATATTGGTTTTGTCAACGTATTTAGCGATAACTAAAAAATTTTAGGGTTAAATAGTTGTTATTAAAGAGAACAAAAAGGGCTTACAATGAGATCGCTATGTAATATATGTAATGAACGACCTGTTGCAATAAACTATAAAAAAGAAAATAAGATTTATTATAGGAAAATGTGTGATCATTGCGCCAAAGGTCGCAAGACAGGAAAACCGCTTTGGTGGAAGGCTGGATATAGAATTAAATTAAAATGTGACCACTGTGGGTTTAGTAGTCAACATATTGAACAGTTTGCAGTCTATTATGCCGATGGCAATCCTGCAAACTGTGATTATCGAAACTTAAAAACTGTATGCGCTAATTGTCAACGCATACTACATAAATTAAAGTTACCTTGGAAAAGAGGGGATCTTATTCCAGATTTTTAATAACTTTGCTAACTAGATCATGCAACTGTTCAATAGTACCGTTATTCAAAATGGTATAGTCGATATCTCCGCCAACCCATGAAGTTTCACTTGAATGAATTCCTAAGTCTTCAATTTTTTGTTTTGAAACGAACGAATCAGGCCACTGTCCGCAATTCATATTAATTGCATCGTTAAACCATTCTGGATCTTCTCCTCGTTTTACTCGTATTATAATACCACCTGCATTGCGTATTACTTGTATTTCATTTGGAAAACGAACATCACTTATAACAACATTATTTGACGTTTTACGAATTTTGTTCTCTAAACTTGCAACCCAAATATCAGTATGAAATCCAATACGACATACTTCTGTTCCCCAATATTGTAATATCCATCGAGGGGATAAATGTGGCATTCCTAACCGTTCTGCCCACCATGTATCAACTTGTTCGCGCCATTCTCGTGCTTCTTTGGTTCGTCCTTCTACAAGAGTTCGATCCCAACCAAATACTGCACTTACTGCATCTTTAAGAGTACCTGCAAATGAATCTCTACGAAAATTATATTCATTTTCTAAGAAATCTGCAATGGTATCTTTTCCAGAATTTTGAAAACCTACACATCCTATAATCATAATACCTCCATACGGTTAGTATTATATTATACAGAAATCTATTACAATGTCAACTATTTTTAAAAGAATTATCCACAAACGAACCACATAGGAGATGATCCATCTTGATAATTTTGAATTTCTAATTCAAGTTTTTCAATTTGTGCTGCTCCTTCGGCTTTAAGAGCATCACCATTAAGTTGAGTTCCGCCTTGCGGACTTGCAATTTGTGCAAATTTACTACGAGCTTCACCTAATATAATCTTACATTGTGCTAACGAATAATCTTTAATCCATATACCAGCATATGTATCATCTAATAGTGCAAAGTCGGGTTTATTGTTGTATAACCATAGAAGTACAGTTTCTTCACCTCTTGGTCTTTGTTGAATTGTTAATTTTTTACTTTGAGAATTCCACGTAAATTGAATATTACTTCCAAACATCTTACCAACCATTTTTTGATAAGAAGCAAATGCATAATATGTTGCTAATCCGCCCATATTACTTGAACTTAACAAATATGTATTTGAATAGGCAAGATTAAATGGTTCAAATAAACTGCCTGTATCGCCACCACCTGTTCTACTTCCAATACTTCGTCTAAAAACATCGCGCACTGAAGTAACTTCTTGACTTAATGTATATTCATTTACATCTTGTTCTAATGTTAAGAAAGCAAAACTTTCTTCAACTGAGTTTGGCGAACGTTGGCGGTATTTTGCAAATGCTCGGTCAATTGCAGTATTATAATGAATTGGATCAAGTTCTACATCAATAAGACCATCACCAAGCATAACTTTGATATATTCGATTGTAGATTGTCTAGTGGCTTCTATTATACTCATAACATTATTTAGCTGAATAAATAAAACATTAAAAAGGAGAATTGATATTCCACGCTTATCATTATACAGGCCAGAAAAAGGCAACGATTTTAGATTTTTAGATCGGCAAATAGAAGAACAATTTCAAATAGGTGGAGTTGATATATATGTACATCGGTATGCTGGGCCAGTTGACACAACAGCAATTGATCCTGCTAATTCTCCAGGAACAGCTGGACAAATAAATTCTATTAGACCGGAACTAAGCATTCAAGATGTGATTTTAATGGAGAATAGAGATCGTCATTATGATCCAGATGTTTATATAATGCGTGGAATTTATACCATGCAAGATTTGGATTTTAATCTAAGTCAATTTGGTATTTTTTTAACCAATGATAATATCATAATAAATTTTCATCTACGAAATTGTGTAGAAACTCTTAGTCGTAAAATTATGTCAGGTGATGTTTTAGAATTACCACACTTAAAAGATGAATATGCATTAGATGATGCATCTGTTGCACTTAAACGATTTTATGTTGTACAAGATGTTACTCGACCAGCAAATGGATTTAGTCAAACTTGGTACCCACACTTACTTCGTGTTAAATGTGCTCCTATTGTTGATTCACAGGAATTTTCAGAAATATTTGCTCAAGATGCCGGTGCAGGTGATGGCAGTACTTTAAAAGATTTACTTTCAACATATAATCAAAATATTGCTATTAATGAACAAATTATTTCTCAGGCAGAGATTGATGCACCTTTAAGTGGATACGATACTAATCAGATGTATGTATTACCTTTTAATAATGAAGGTCCACTTGATTTACAAGATGCAAGTTTAGATTCAGTGATACCCTGGGATTGGGAAGATACTGTTGGTGCAATAACAAGTCCAACAGCACCAACAAATCCTATTATGGGAGATAAATGGGTTGACTCGTCGACTATAAACGATGTATTAAAAATCTGGAATGGATATTTTTGGCAAGGAAATATTTCTGATGCAAGTGCAATGGAAAATTCTCCAACAAAAGATTTATACGTTGGATATTTAACAGGTGATGGAAGACCGCCAAATGGAGTACCATATAGCTTTGGAATTACTTTTGTTCCTAATCCGGTAAATGGACAATTTCATCTACGAACAGATTATTACCCAAATCGTTTATTTAGATTTAATGGGGATTACTGGGTTAAGTTTGAAGACAATGTTCGAATGACATTAACAAATACTCCAGCAGATGGAAAACCTAAACCTAATAGTCAAACAAGACAAACTCAAGTTACTAGTTTTATTAATAATACAAATACTGCTACTATTGCTGGACAAGTTGTTCAAGAACGACAAGCATTGAGTCAAGCACTAAAACCGAGGGCCGACAACTAATGATGTTCTTTTACGATGCACAAATAAAACGCTTTTTAACTCAATTTATGAGATTAATGAGCAATTTTGCTTATATGGATGCAAAAGGAAATATAATTCAAGTTCCAGTTCGATATGGTGATATGAATCGTCAGGTTGCACAAACATTGACTAAAAACTCTGAAAACTTTGTTCAAAGCGCACCATTTATTGCTTGCTATATTAAAAATATGAGCTTTGCCCGTAATAGATTACAAGATCCAACATATGTGTCAAAAATTAATATACGTGAACGTGCATATGATGATCAAGGACAAGAATATCTTAATACACAAGGTGCAAATTATACCGTTGAACGATTAATGCCTACACCATATGATTTAGAATTTTCTGCAGATATTTGGACAACAAACACAGATCAAAAATTTCAATTATTAGAACAAATGTTGGTATTATTTAAACCATCAATGGAAATACAACTTAATAATAATTATATTGATTGGACTAGTTTGAGTTTGGTTGAACTTACAAATATGACATTTTCAAGTAGATCAATTCCGCAAGGTCTTGAACAAGATATTGATATTGCTAATCTTACATTTAAATCTCCTATATGGTTATCAACTCCTGCTAAGGTTAAAAAATTAGGAATTATTACAAGTATTATTACTAATGTTTTTGATGATCCAAGTGGAAATATTGAAAATGGTGCTTATACTGATTCTCAAAATATTGATTATTTTTCCGGTCGGGCTAGTATTAGTGTAACAACAACTACACTTGGTAATTTAGGTCTTTTGGTTTTAAACAATACAGCAAAATTGATGAGAGATGGAGAATCATTTACTAGAAATGATATTCAAAGTCCAACAGAATATGGTATTGCTAAAACTATAATTGTAAATAATATTCCACTGACAAATCAAATTGGACAGAATGTGGTAAGCTTACAGGCTTTGAAAAAAATTCCACCTTTAGGTAGTCAAATTGGCATTGGCGGAACAAATTATACTATTGAAAATTATTCAGGTGATTTGTCAAACTTGTCGCTAACTTTAAATAATGAACTTGCGGTTGAAGTACTAGATGATACACATCTCTTTATTCAACTACCTAATGCCAGTTCTGATAATATTACAGTTCCAACAAAAGGCAGCACAGATATTAACTGGAATTCAATATTAGATATATATCCTGGAAAATTTACAGCAGGCTTGAGCCAAATACGGTTACAAAAACCTGATGGAAACGAGATTATTGGATTTATGAGTTTATCGCCTACTGATGATTTTAGTATGAACATTTCTTGGGATAATGATACAATTTATGCTAACACATTGATAGATATTAATGGACTTCGCTCAAATTTAGATGGATCATTGCCTGTTGGATTTGATACGGTAACCGGAGTTGGCCGCGTTGATGCAATTGTAAATCCAGAGACTTTTAATCCTAGAAAATACCTCCAAAATGGTACTTTGGATTGGGCTGTGGTAAATTCAAGATATCTAATACTTGAAGATATTAATGTTGTACCTCAATTTGGTACACTAGACTACGATGGCCCTGCTGCTTGGAAAAATGCTGACCACACAGATTTTCAATGTACTGCAAATTCTATAATTCAATGGAATGGTACTACCTGGAAAATTGTTTTTAATAGTGAACAATCTCAACCACTGACTTATATTACCAACAGCCGAACTGGCGTTCAATACGTGTGGGACGGATTTCAATGGATGAAATCATTTGAAGGCGTTTATACTAGTGGAAAATGGCGATTGGTATTATGACCGATATAATTTGCGCTGGCGGACTCTTTTTAGCAAAATCAACTAAACGATTTTTATTCTTACTTCGCGCTCAAGGAAAAACTGCTAATACTTGGGGGTTAGCCGGCGGAAAAAAAGAACCACACGATAATACCATTTATGATACTCTTCAACGAGAAATTGAAGAAGAACTTGGCTTTTTACCAATTATTGATAAAACTGTTCCACTAGAACATTATGCTAGTAAAGATGATCAATTTTATTACAATACCTATGTTCTATTGGTTAAGGATGAATTTATTCCAGTACTTAACGAAGAACATTTTGGCTATTGTTGGGTAAGCTATGATTACTGGCCAAAACAATTACATCAAGGTGTGAAAGCTACACTTTCTTCTAAAACTACTAGAACTAAACTAGAGACAATTTTAGATATTATCTAATATACAGGCATTTTTTTCTCACAAGCCCAAACAATACGCAGAGCGTCAGCGCAAAAATTTTATACCTATTATATTACAACTTTATTAGACTATCAAATGCTGTCTAATTATTTGCCAAGTAGAATCACCAGTTTCCTATCTTAGATGGACCATCTAATGCCGACTTTAATTGCCAATTAGAAAGTACTATCGGATGCTGACTTTAATTTTAATTGCCAATTAGAATCACCATCCCAACTTAGACAGAATAATTCATACGCTCGATCACTTGGTAATTGTACAATTAACAATCCAAGACACTGATACGTTAAATTAAACTTGAGTTTGATATTATGCTTTATTCCCCAACTGGTTAATTTACTTTGCAACAGATTACTTGCATGTGTTATTCCTATGGTCATTGGCAAATTGAACAGTAGATACTTAGACATCTATATACATCCTTAAAAAATATTGCAAAAAAAATTTTAATACCCAGAATCTATTTTAGTCATCTCTTTTTAACTTCTCTAATAAATCAGCTTTTTCTTTTTGATACTTTGACCATAACTCTACTATTGTATCATATATGAGATACTTTAATGATAATATAAATGGAAAAACCATTCCATATAATATTAATACTAATGATATGGGTGATTTGTATGGAAAAAAGAAACTGGCAATATCAGCTATTATGGCGGTGAAAAATATAAAATTTGTAATATTGACTTTCTTTGATAACCAAACTATGAAATAATATAACTCTTTCATAACTTACGTCCTAAACATGTGGTTAAGTCTGTATCACTAATGTATTGATACGCTCCTTTACTATATGGTATGGCAATACTATTCTTTTTTCGGATGATCTCTTTTCTTACTGAGTCTGACTCTTTTATTGACCGTTCTATGATAGAATTTTTTATTGCAATATACGTTCCGGACTCTACACTTTTAATGTCTTTATGATCAACGGCCCAACTGGGTATGCCTTTAAATTCAAATGACTTATTACTTGATTTTAATGGCGGACCTGGGAGACCCTTTCCACGGTAGACATAATCAATATATTGTTCTACCGTTAATCGGGTGGATTTAGGTTGACCCTTATTATAATTAGCATACTCAGATAATATCTTTTTGGTAATTTTCATACTATATCCACTTTTCATTACTGTGTGAAACGGTTTTATACACAACATCATAATACTTTTTGGTGGCAAAAACAGTGTTTAATCCTATACAAATGACTTCACACTCATACTTGCCTCCACGATATTCCTTTTCATAATTGGCTTGATTGACCGCTACTTCTTTGTTATCAAATGCTCCTACTACATAACTATGTGCTTCTTTATTTCCCCACCGATATGCGGTAACTATATAAACATTCATTTATTTTCCTCGACTGTGAAATTTAAACTAGTATACACTCTTTTTACAGGCCGGTCTATACTGGTCCTAAAAAAATTGACGCGCAATAAAAATAGGGTGAGGAAATCCTTACCCCAGGCAGTTTTAATCTAACTGGGGGGCAATTTTGACTTTTTTGAGAGAACTTTTTTTGAAACGGTTTGAACGCTTTCAACGCGCAAGCTTGTCAACCTTTAAAAAAAGTACCCCTCGCACCCCTCCCTACCCCTGGGGTTCAGGTAGCTTGGCCAACATCTGTTGTGAAAAATGAAGTTCATCTCTGAGCTGGTCCAGGTCAAATTGACTGAAAAATTTCATCAGGTCATATCGATATATTCTAATCAAGTCTTCTTGAGTGGCTAACGCAAGTTGAGCAGCAACAACTTCTTCTAACAATGTATTCATAATATATGCTCCTAATTAAGTAAGTGTATAGATTAACTAAATGGTTTTGTCAACCGTTACCTAACTATATACTCTACGGTATTGATTAGTATTAACAAACCAATCATTATGATCAGTGCTCTCAATATTTCTAATACCAGGTAGTTCGTTGTCCGGTACTTCAAACGTATTCAAGTATCTAAAGCCGGCATAGTTACCTGTCTCGTGTAACAGGTCTTCCAATGTTAGGCATGTTTCTTTTAATGCCTCCTCTGTTAAGTAGCAATTGGCCAGTCTCCAATTGCATTTGTGTTTGAATGCCTCTACACTAAAAGTCTTCTTAGCTTTCATATTAAGCTCCTAGTTAGTAAGTGTATAATTATAGATTAACTAAATGGTTTTGTCAACCCCTATTAGTTTGTCATTAGTTTGTCAATATCTCTCCACACCTCATAGGACATCACATCCCAACCTTGAGCAGTGGCGTAAGATACATAAAATTTGTATTGTTCTTTAAGAGTTAATTTTTTCATCTTATGCTCCTAGTTAGTAAGTGTATAATTATAGATTAACTAAATGGTTTTGTCAACCTGTATTTCCAACCTCTTTATCTTCTTCCTACGATAAAAATAACATACAATACATAACCTAACAATAAACCAACTCCGATTAATAACCCAGATAGATCAACTGGTTGAGAGATAGTGTTAGTGTTATTATCTAATAAAAGTACTACAGTTGTTAAATCATTCATCTTTTTTGCTCCGTTTTGTTAGTATGCGTATAGTATAGATTAACTAAATGGTTTTGTCAACCCCTATAATATAGCATTGCCATACTTTTCTGGGCCGTAAACTACAGATGACACCTCAAGTAGTTCCACCTCAGTAAAAAATGGCAACGAACATTCGTTGCGTTTATTACCGCGGCAAGTCCAGTACTCAACTACAACTGTTTTTGCTCTTGGTTTAATTTTTATAATTTTACCGGAAGTGTAAGTGGGCACCGCTTTTGATGCATCTTTGTATTTGGTTCTAACAACAGTTCCGACGCTTAGTGATTGAATTTGCATGTTTTGCTCCTAGTTAGTAAGTGTATAATTATAGATTAACTAAATGGTTTTGTCAATCTATAAATGCTTCTTTTGTTAACTCAATGCTATTAGGACCACGGTGACGATTATATAACCAGCAACGTAATGTTGCAAGTTCATCATGTTGAAAAAACCATGGGTCATGACGATCTGCCATAAGAAATAATATTCTTGCTTCAACCTCGGCAACGGTGTAGTTACGTAAAGCAGGTTGGTTGTGTTCAGTAAATTGAATTTGCATGTTTTGCTCCTAGTTAGTAAGTGTATAATTATAGATTAACTAAATGGTTTTGTCAACCACAAAAAAAATCCCACTATTGGGAGCAACAATAGTGGGATTGCTAAGCTAACAGACTTTCGGGAGCAATCTACTCGTCTGTTAATATCAACGTATTTTAAGTGCGGCGCATACAAGTAGTCTTTGCCATTGCAGTCCAGGTTGTTGGAAAGCTTTTTCTTAAATCGGCTACCTTTAGTACCATACGCAATGATAATTCTCTAAGTTTAGTTTGGTTATCAATAATAAAATTTACAACCTCGTCTTTGGCAATTGGTTCAAAGTTATATGAATCAAGCATGCCTGCTTCGTTAACAACCTGTTTAATACGTAGTATCTTTTCTCTGTTAGTATCCATTTGAAGATCAATGTAATGGCAACGGCTTTCTAATGCATCTAAGTGATCTCTTAATTTTTTAGATCTAACATGTTCAAACTTGATATTAGTAATAAAGATTGCAGCGCCTTTAAATTCAAAGCGATCTGGAATGCCTTCGGATCTCAATAGTCGACTATCGGTATTCCAAGCAATGTATCTTTTCTTAGAACTATCTAACGCGCCCTTAAGGATGTTCAAACTAAGTTCGTCCATTAGTACACTATCGCAGTCGTCAAACACAACGACATTGCCACTACCGCTAAATTCGTATAGTTTTGAATACAATCCTAATGAACTCATTGCACCTTTAACAATTTCGTATTTTGGTGTCTTCTCAGCAAGATGATTAAACAGATCATCTTTTTGCAGTACTGCCTCGACGCCAAAGCTTTTACCAACCCCTGGAGGGCCACTAACGATCATAGCACGGACATTGCCTGTTTTAACTGCCTTAGTCATTTCGGTTAAAATCTCAAAGCGTTCGCCTAATCGTTCAATAATCTCTTCGTCGGTTTCTTTTTGGACTTCAAGTTCTCTTTGTTTAATTGCGTCGGTATCAAATTCTAAAATTTCAACTTTTGATTTTGTTGCTTTTGCCATTTGTATATGCTCCTAAGTATGAATAAAAATAGTATTGTACTGCCTTCCTTGGCACTTGTCAAGATCAATCTACGTAAACTGCACTATACCAGCTGGTGCATTGTTCGGAGTAAACGCCCTTGGCCGCTAGTGCATCGCTCATGCTTTCGATCAAGCTGTAGAAGCCTTCGTCATAGCTAAAGAAAGGTCTAACCTCGCCGCCGTCGTATACGACAATAAGTTCGGAGTTAGTACCGTAATCTTCGCCGCGTGCCTGCCATTCTGCGGGGCTGTAAAAAGTTCTGCAACCGCCGGTATCTAATGCGTTTGCTTTTTTAAGTTTTGCCATAATAGCTCTGTAAGCTTTTTGGCCAGTTCTGGATAAGCCTTTTGGCATTGCGTTTAAATCTTCTTTCATTGTTTGCTCCTCAATTAAAAGTAGTATTGTACAGCCTTCCTTGGCAAATGTCAATCCCTTAATAATCTACGTATTGGCAGCCAAATACTGCTAAGTTTGCGTCCGCAACAACTGTATCAATTACTATTTCGTAATCGTTAAATGATAAAGTATTGAGCTGCTCAATCACTGTAGGTTGTTCAGAGATTGCAATTAATACAAATTGCTCATCAATGGTTAAAGAGTTATTGACTACTTGTGAGTAGTCAACTGTTTCGTTAGTAATAGTAGTGATTAAATTTATTAAGTGTTTCATCGTTTGCTCCTAGTTAGTAAGTGTATAATTATAGATTACCTAAATGGTTTTGTCAATCTTTTTATGCTAATTCTACTTCTAAATTATAATGCGCTAAAACACATTTACGTACATATGGTAAGTACACTTTCAAGTGTTGTTCTTCTACTAACTTTTTTGTAATACGTTTTGGATATGAACGATCAAGTATAGTATTGTAGTCTTGGAATACAGTATGTGAAACAAATCCGTTTTCAACATGACCGCAGGTTGCGGTAGTTACTAACTGGCCTGTAATACGTTTCGTTGTTACAATGCTTAACTCTATTGTATCAGTGATCATTACTTTGGTTTCGGCTCTCCATACATTATGGAAGTTTTTGTTGATAGTGTATATGCTCATCGTTTGCTCCTAGTTAGTAAGTGTATAATTATAGATTACCTAAATGGTTTTGTCAACCACAAAAAAACCTTGTTATCAATAATGTCGGGGAGCAATCCTAATTATTGATACAAGGTTATAATGGTTACTTACCGGGAGCAAATCGGGTCGTAACAAGTTGGTCTTTTCAGAGGAGCAATCCGTCCAGACCTTTTACACTAACGGTTAATCTACTTTGTCAATTTTTTGAAATAACATACTTAAAACAAGCGCGGCAATCCAAGTTTTAAATGTATATGGAATCGCCAACGCTGGAAATAATGTATTTGCAGCCCATATAATAGAAATGGGCCATATAAGAGCAAGGACTATCAGTAAGCCTATAAATGATGTAGATTTCATATCTAATTCCTTAAACGGATAATAATTGAAGTTTAGGATTGACATAGCGATTAGCAGCCTTGTCAAGTGCTCTTTGTACTTCTTCATTTCCATTAGCAAAGTCAATGGATAAAAGAAAGTCAATAGCATCTTCTTTAGTAGAGGGATGGCGAAGTTCGACGATATCAATATGGGAATGTCCTGTTTTAATAAGGATCTTAATTCTCGCTATATCGTTTGCAAATCGAACTTTAAATTCGCCATTTAATTTGCTAACACCTGCATGGGTAAATGTTTTCATAGTCTGCTCCTGTTGTTTGGTAATTTAGTTAACTTGGTTAGAAGTCAAGTTCAAATAATAGGTCTTCTGGTTCATTAAAATAACCTAACATTAATGCTTCATCTTCTTCCCAAGGTTCGGGTTCAGTAAACTCATCATACAGTGCTACACAATTTTCGTTAGTATCAAATTCGTTTATTTCTTCGTTCATCTTATGCTCCTAGTTAGTAAGTGTATAATTATAGATTAACTAAATGGTTTTGTCAACCTTTATTCTTCTAACGTTTGAACATCAATTAATTCTTCAATTTTTTGCGTTGCTTGTGTAAGCAATGCTAGTATTTCCTCAAATGCGTCTTCGACGTCGGCATTATTAAGTTCCGCAGCATCAAAGGACATCCCATATATAGTGGCGTAATTTTTAATAATAAATTTCGCTATGGCGAGTTTAGCTAATAAAGAATTTTTAGCATTAGTCATCTTGTGCTCCTAGTTAGTAAGTGTGTAGTATAGATTAACTTAGGGGTTTTGTCAACCCCTAAATTAACTTAAAATGCATTTAACAACAATGACGGAAGTGCCCCAGTCGTTACTGCCAGGTGTTAATGTAACATTTTCACGTCCTGCTACTTGAAAAAGTTCATTTAACAAATTTTTGTTGCCGAAGTAATAACATTTAACACGTCTGTTATCAGAACTGTCACCTGTTGTTTTATTTGTATAGATACCAAATGCATTATGTCTACGCATTATAGCACGGATTTGTTTAGTAGTTGTAATCATATTGTTTGCTCCGTTTTGTTAGTAAGTGTATAATTATAGATTAACTTAAGGGGTTTGTCAACCTTTTATAATAAAATTTAATAACACAATTACCGCACAAATTTCTGCAAAGGATTGCACAAGGAAATAACATAACGATTTTACATCTTTAAATACAGATTTCATAGTAGATGCTCCTAATAAAAAATATATTATACGTCTTTTGACTCTAGTTGTCAACTAACTTCTGCAATGTAAAATTATGATTCTTTTTAATTCTATCAACTTCAGATGATGGAATCATTGTTAGAGATAACAGTTTCAGTCCGGCAGTCATTGACTCTTCATATTGTCCAATCCAATACGAACAGATAGCAAAATCATCAAGTAATTTCCATTCATATATATCTCGTTTAACAAAGAGAATATCGTTGCTTAATGGAATATCCTTTCCAATTTTTGAGAATATATAGCCTTCGGCATATCGTTCAGAAGCTCTACAATATGCCGCAAGTTGAGCCAACGCTTCGGCACGGCTTGGACGAATTGCAAAGGCCTTTAGGTGTTCAGATACAATTTCAGTATGATCTGCACCTTCTAATATCAATAGATTTGCTTTCTCGCATTGTGCTACATACACCTCTTCGTTCCAGCCACCTGCAGCAACTCTTTTATCATACCAATAGATTGATTCTTTACGTTGATTTATATCACGATAAGTCTGGGCAAGATAGAAATAATATCTAACTCGAACGTCTTCGGGTGTATTGTCGTCATTGATTCCGTCAATTAACAGTTTGGTATCTCGAGTATGCTTATCAGCTTTATGCCCGCCATCTTCTTGATCATATATCCAAATTGAATTAAGCTGTTTAGGTTCAAAATCCGAACACGTCCAATATTCGTGAGTTACCCCTACTGATTGCCATTCTTTGTCTGCTCGTATTAATCGAAGATTCCAATAATCAATATAAGGATTGACTTGTTTGATCATATAAGAACTTGCGGTTAGTTCTGATCTATTCCAAGTATCAGTAAATTTTAAAATATGATCTGCATCAAGTAATAGGAAATAATCTGCATCTGGAAATGATTCTCTAGCACGAGTAAATGATAAAGTTCGACTAACCCCAAAGTTTACAAAGGTCTCATTATGAACCTTTGTGGGAATATTATTGTCTATCCCCCATTGTTTGATTAATTCAACAGTGTTATCAGTTGATCCAGTATCACATATTGAAATACAATCAAATGCTGGTTTTGCAGCATCAAGGCAGCGTTTGACATTTTTACTTTCATTTCGGAAGATAGCAGTTAGGCAGATTTTTTTTGTCATTAGTATATTATTTGGGTTGATCATCTATTATATTCCGGACGATGTCGGAAACGGTCTTATTGACTTGGTAGCAGGAGTTGGAATTGCACCAACGATCTTTTGCTTATGAGACAAATGAGATACTACTTCTCCATCCTGCGATTATTTGGGTGTCGTGGTGAGGACTCTTACCCCATCGTTTACTCCAAGCCTAGACACCAACTTGGCGATGCATTCTAGTGGTTGATCAGACCAATATATAATGTTATATAGAGAGCCTACTCATTTTAGATGAGTTCCTCCACCTCCTACGGTAGCGCACTAAGCCTTCCAAATAAACTCTGTTACCGTATGTACACTAAGGTAGTTTCATTTATTTGTATCGCAACCAAAGTCACTTCCGTCGAAGTCGATATACTTCAGTTTACATTATACTAAGGTTCTCTATATAACATTTTTATACTTTCATTTTTACTAAGAGGTCAACACCTAAATAAAAATAAAATATCATAGTTGCAAGCAATGCAGCGTATAAAATATTTGTCTTAGCTTTTTTCATTTTGTTGTTCCTCTTCAAGCTGTCTAATTTCTTTCATTAGCTTGTAATAGCCTACGTGGTCTAGTGCCATCTCGTAGCTGCCGTCTTGACATGACTTCCAACCACTTTGGCTTTCACGTAATTGTACTGCTTTATCTCTCATTTCTTGTAGTGACATTTTTTTAGCTCCTAATTAATAATTTATGTGTGTATTATAAATGCCTTTCTTAGCAGAGGTCGACCTCTATGTGCTCTATTCTGTAGTGGTCAATACAGTCTACAACTCTGTTGTCTTCTTCCATTTCGTCAATAAAGTAAAATACATAGTCACCTAGTTCAGTGCGTAAATCATCTTCGACGTATTCAAATCCTCCGTAATATTGCAGAGCTCTATCATTATGTTTTTTTACTGCAATAAAGTCTTCACCTACATATAATTTGTGTCCGGCTCTAATGTCAAGCCCTAGCTTGTCTGCGCTTACTATAGGTAAGTCCCACATTTTGTTTTCAATTTGTTGTTTGATGTCTTCAATAAATGCGTTCATGTTCATATTGTTTGCTCCTAGTTAGTAAGTGTATAATTATAGATTAACTAAATGGTTTTGTCAACCCCTAAATTAAGACGTCCTTGTCTTTTTTTTGTTTAGTAAGTAATTACACGTTTAACCTGGTCTAGATACGCCCAGTGCATTTCTTGTGTTTTATTAACAACATAATCTACGCCAGGATAGCCGTTTTTTACGTCATCACATACACAGGTAATAGTTGCTTCTACTGCGGCTTCTGACCCAAAGCCGCCTTTAACTAGTACAATACTTCCTTCACGTAAATCACTAAGTTTAATAGTATTAGTATTTTGTGTAACCTGTTTTTGCATTAACGCTTGTAATAAAATGCTCATATTGTTTGCTCCTAATTAAGTAAGTGTATAGTATACAGATGGTTTTATCTTTTGTCAACTCCTATTTAGACAATTTACAAAGGCTGTGGTCTGCATTAATTGATGAGTAAAATGTTCCGCCTTTTGCGATGCATTTTGATTCAATTGTACTATTGGCCAAGATGTTTAGACCTATCGCTATCATAGTAAAACCGATAGTGAGTAATATATAAACTTTAATTTCATTCATCTTCTTTGCTCCGTTTTGTTAGTATGTGTATAGTATACAGATGGTTTTATCTTTTGTCAACTTTTAATTTATTATTGCTCCTGCAATTGCACCTCGAAACGCTGCCGGTCTATCAATTAATCCAATTACTAATCTAGCATTACCTGTACCATAAACAATTACAGTACCATAATC
>Ga0007819_1000200_pt1 | contig 20056 bp, 16 predicted proteins | sample CryBogCBE07Jul09_FD_71203 | JGI IMG/M metagenome (GOLD analysis project Ga0007819, IMG submission 71203) | Freshwater microbial communities from Crystal Bog, Wisconsin, USA - CBE07Jul09 | ecosystem: Environmental > Aquatic > Freshwater > Lake | place: Crystal Bog, Wisconsin, USA | collected... | reverse complement strand
TGAAATTAATTAAGAATAATTAATTTAGATTAAAATGAGTAAAAGTAAACCATTTGATCTTAATTTACATGGATCATGGGTAGCTTCTCCCGAATCTCCTTATGACTTTTATAACTTTATCACAGATACAATTGCAATAGGTGATTATCGCAGTTCTTATGAACAATTTCCTATTATTGTTAATGCAAATTTTCCATATAACCATGTTACACTAGATTCTTTGAAAACATTTGAGTGTAAACAAGACTTTCGTAAACATACTGTTTATTCTATTGGCTTAAGGGATAGTATACATGAACCTATAAATAAATTTATTGACCTTTTAATGCCACTTTTAAAGAAAGAATATGAAAAACGTCCACACACAAAAATATTATTTCATTGTTTTGCAGGAAAATCTCGTTCTGTCGTGTTAGCCATATCTTATCTTATTGAAGTGCATAATATGAAATTAGATGATGCATTAAAACTTGTTTACGAAAAACGATCTATCGTATGTCCCAATGATGGATTTATGAAATATTTATATGAACGTTATAAAATATAAAATTTTGTTTCTTATATTATAAAATGAAATATCTTCTTCTTGCAACTTTAGCAGTAGTAGCTATTTGTGTGTCCTTATACCTTGTATTAAAACCTAAACATATTCAACCCTGGACCGGTGATCAATTAGCACGATCTATGGATATGCTTCGTGCTTTATCTAAAGGTGAATTAGCTGATGATACGTTAAAATGTTTCGTCCATGAATTATCAGTTACTTTATCCTTTAAAGATTTTGTAGCTAAAAGTGATGATGATAAGAATAAATTACTTCAAACTCTTTCACCCAAATGCCCTAATGTTCATGTTCAACCTTGGACAGGTGATGAATTAACAAAATGTATGGATATGCTTCGATCATTATCAAAAGGAGGATTACCTGATGAAATTTTAAAATGTTTAGTTCATGAATTATCTGTTACTTTATCACTCAAAGATTTTGTAGCTAAAAGTGATGATGATAAGAATAAATTACTTCAAAATATATCACCTAAATGTATCAATATTCCTCCATTTGAACCTTCGCACTAATAACAATATTTAAAAATAAAGATTTTATAAAAACTATTATATAAAATCAAAAATGGCTGCGCAAAAGAAAACGTGTCAGAATTGTAAAAAGACATTGGATATATTATTTTTCACTGATGATAAAGATAAAGTTTTATGTAAATGTAATATTTGTAGAGTTAAACTAATTAAAACTACAAATAAATGTAAAGTTTGTGGTGTAAAAGCTATTTATAATTTTGAAGGAGAAAAAGAAGGAATCAGTTGTTCTAAACATAAAGATATTAATATGATTGATGTTAAGAATAAAAAGTGTGAATATAAAAGCTGTAAAAAGAAATCTAGTTTTAATTTTGAAGGTGAAAAAATAAGACGTTTTTGTTATGATCATAAAGAAGAAAATATGATTGACATTAAACATAAAAAATGTGAATTTAAAGATTGCAAAACAAGACCTAGTTTTAATTTTGAAGGAGAAGTAAAAGTACGTTTTTGTTCTGACCATAAAGAAGAAAATATGATTGACATTAAACATAAAAAATGTGAATTTAAAGATTGTAAAAAACAACCTAGTTTCAATTTTGAAGGACAAATAAAATTTCGTTTTTGTAAAGAACATAAAGAAGAAAATATGATAGATATTAAACATAAAAATTGCGAATTTAAAGGATGTAAAACTCGTCCTAATTTTAATTTTGAAAGAGAAATAAAAGCTCGTTTTTGTAATGAACACAAAGAAGAAAATATGATTAATATAAATGATAAAAAGTGTGAATTTAAAGGGTGTGAAAAGATTCCTAATTTTAATTTAGACGGACAAGTAAAAGCATATTTTTGTAAAGATCATAAAGAAGAAAATATGATAGATATTAAACATAAAAATTGCGAATTTAATGGATGTAAAACTCGTCCTAATTTTAATTTTGAAGGAGAAGTAAAAGCACGATTTTGTTCTAAGCATAAAGAAATTAATATGATTAATATAAAGGATAAAAAGTGTGAATTTAAAGGTTGTAAAACTTTATCAACTTTTGGATTACCAGGTACAACAAAAACTCATTGTGCTAAACATAAGTTTCCTGGTATGCTTAAACATCCAAATAAAAGATGTACATCAGATGAAGAATGTAAAGAAGCAGCAACACATGGTATTAAAGAACCACTTTTTTGTGAAGAACATGCATTATTAGATCATTATAATTTATGTGAACGAAAGTGTACTAATTCAAAGTGCCTTTACCCTGATAGAATAGACATTTTGAACAAAGAAGGTCTTTGTGTGACTTTCTGTTCATTGATTAAACAAGACCAGATGATAAAAAAATATATTAAAAAGAAAGAAGTGTTTATTGGTAATTTACTAAAAGAAGAAATTAAACAAGATCTTTCTCACAAAGATGAAGTTATTGATAGTAGTTGTACAAAAGTCCGTCCTGATTTTGTATATGATTGTGGTACTCATATTGTTATCATAGAAGTTGATGAACATCAGCATAAAAGTTATAGTAATTGTGGAACTACAAAAGAAGAACGACAATTAATGGAAAATAAAAGAATGTTTATGATATACCAGAGTTTTGGTGGACCAAACGTTATTTTTATTCGTTATAATCCAGATTCATTTCGTGTTAAAGATAAAGTTGTAACTGTAAATGATCAAAAAAGGCATGAATGTTTACTTTTATGGGTAAAACACTTTATTAAAAATAAAAGCAAGTTTCCAATAGAAGTAAAGTATCTTTTTTATGATGAGTATGATGAAAGAGATCAATCTAGAATAAATATTAAAGAAAAAGATTTATACTAAATTTAAGGTTTTCCAATATAATCTTTTTTCTGGATTTTTTTCTTTTTGTTTAGCCACTTTAATAATATCTTTCTTTGAATGTATGTCTAATAATTCATCGATAGTAATCGGTGTATCTTTTGTAATACGATAAAGAGGTCGACATGCTTTACCTAAATTTAAACTATCTTTTCTACCACCACATTTAATTTTTACTCCTTTTTCAAGGTATGGAACCACTTGTACCCATTCCTCTTTAAACCATCGACTTAATCCTAGTTTTGGTGACTTTTTATTTTTAATTTTACCACCTTCTTCTTTGTACATTTTTACAATATAACTGGATCGATAAATAGAAGATCCAGTCCCATAAACATCATTTGCTTTTTTTAAAGCTTTTTTGTACATTGGGCTTTTTTTGTCCATTTAATAATTAATTTAATTTAATTATTAACTTTTTTATCATTTATACAATGCTTTTGTTAGAGAGTCTTTCTTTTCAATAAACATTTCATAATATTCATCTGAATCCTCTATTGCCTTTTTCTCCATTTTGCGTAAATCTGTGTATAATGTTTTTAGTAATGATGGTAAAACAATTTCTTTCTTTTCTTCTTCTATTTTTGGTACACGTAATTTAGCTAAAAATGCCATAAATTCAGTCGAAAAAGGATTATTTGTAAATTCATTTACAGTTATTTTTTCATTTAAAAGATTTACCAACGAAAAACAGTATACAATTCCATTTTCAATATAATAGATAATATCTTCTGAAGATTCACTTGAGCTTGCGTAACAATCTTTTTCAGAGATAGATGGATAAATATTTTTGAATACAAATGGTTCAATTGTACCTTTTAATAATACATGATTTGTAATTAGCATATCATAGATTGTTTTATTGACAAAATGATCTACTGCTTTTTCAACTTTAGAAAGAATAGTATTAATATAAGCATCCATTTTCATTTTATTTTCATCTACCATCATATGATATGTATCGGGAAATAGATTGATAATCTTATTAGCACTATTCTTTTTAGGTTGAGTTTTAATATATTCAATTACTTTGGGTTCAATGCTGGTAAACTCATGAAATAAAGGATCTGTCTCAATTTGAGCTATTTCTTTTTGTAAATCTTTTTTAGGAATAGTATAGACATTATCAAGAACTTCACGTAAAATATCTGTTATATCCATATCAAGTATTTCCTTTTCACTAATATATCCATGTTTCAATCTTTCATTAAACATTGGTGCCATACTTTTAAGATAATTTTGATCCAAGAAAATAACAAGATTTCCTAATCGTTTTAATAATTCTTCGACTGTTTTATTCTCATACATACGAAGTAATTCATTTTTTAGGTAGACTGCATTTTCTTTCTCAAAAAATTTAGATAATTTATGTACAATAACAATCGATAAATCTTGATGTATTTCACTTACAGGACGGGTTGCAAATATGTGAATTCTTTCTAACATACTCATCTCTTTATTTTTCTTCCAATCTTGTTCTTTCTTGTACATACGTTGATCATTCAAGATTAGTTTGTCTGTCTTCAATTCATAATAAATCATTAATGTGTATTCAACTCCATGATGTTGAATGGTTACTATATCATCCACCTGTCTCTTTTGATCTGAACATAATAAAATATCAAGAAAATGAGTTCCTTTATAAAAATCATTGCCATTAACAACTTTTTTAGAACTGGTATCTATCATTTCTTTTAGTGCAGCATTTCCCATAAAATGTACATAAAATATTCCACTGTATCCATGAACCCATGGTTTCTTGAAAAATTCAGGAACACAATTATGTTCAGGTAAATGGAATGATATTACAGGCTTTACATTTTTATCTTCTAAATGAGAAATAGCACGCTCAAAATTAAAATGTGATTTCAATTCATTTTCAATTTCCTTAAGTTTTGTAAAATGAAGACTCATTTCTTTATTGATTTGATCTGAAAGAACAAGAACCTTTTGTCGCAATTTATCATCATCTTTATTTTCATCTAGTTGTTTTAACAATTTTGAATATTCATCATGATTAAATGTTCGATCATTCTCTTTATTAAATTCTTTCTTATACTTTTGGTATAACTCAAGATCAATAATTTCAAATTTGGTAATTAATTTATTAATTTTATCCATTTCATTCTTTGTATCATATGATGATTCAAGTAATTGTCGTTCCATATTTTGAATAATTTGTTTGGTAGTATAAGGTTTACCTTTGTAATAACTTTCTAGTTCTTTGATAACACTTTCGATTTTGTCACAATATTTTTGATCCAATTGTTTTTTAAGAAACTGAATACGTTCACTTAAATCTGTTACATCTGTTCTAATAAATTTAATCTTATTTTGAGGTTTTGTTTTGTATAATTCTAATTGTTGTAATTGTCGTTGTAATGTACGAATCATATTTCGGGTAACTAAATTATCAGGATCATCATTTTGGATCATTTTTACATTTTCATAAAGATTGTTATATACTTGAAAAGATTGATGAATAACTTGTTTTTGTTTTTCAATAATTGTATCATATAATTGCTTTAAATCTTCTTTAATGTATTTATTGACTTTAGGAAGGTCTGTTTTAAGTTTTTTTATTTTTTCAAACAAAGAATCATTCTCTTCATCTGAATTATTTGCATTTAATTCAAGTTGAGTTAATAGATCACTAATTTCATTTAATACTTTTAATTCTACTTCAAGTGAAACTTTAGTTACAAGATTGGTTTTTGCAATATCATTTAATATACACGAAGAGAAAGGATTATTAAATAGTATATTAATTTTTTTCTGGATTTTATCAAGTTTTAATTGATCTTCTTTTGAATACTTTAGTTTTAATTGATTGATGGTATTCTTAATAATAGCTTCTTGTGTGCTTGTATCTTTTGACATCTGAATACGTTGATTGATTTCCTTTAATTTGTTCATTAATTGTTGTTCTTCTTCTTTTAATTCGCTAACATCATCATCATCTGCTAACGCTTTTTTGAGTTTTTTAGAAACCTTGTCCAATTCATTAATATATCTAATTTTTTCAATGAATGAAACATCTTGAACTGTATTCATCTGTGTTCGATTTTTTAATTCTTCAAGTCTCTCTTTCTCATCTGATGTCATAAAAGATTCTTCAAGTTTATTAAAATGATGAATTTCGGTCTGTAATATGTCATCTTCTACACCTATAATTTTTAATAATAAAAGCATACTGTAATGGGAAAGAGCGTCATGATATGACGCGTATTTTTTTACTATATCCTTTAGATCGCTTTCATTTAAACCTTCTAAATATTGTACAAAAAGATCACGATCAAAATTATTACCTATATCTTCGTCTTTAAATTCTTCTAATTTTTTATCAACATTTGTAAAATCAAGTGAAAGATTGTGCATAAAATCAAATCGTTTGATTTCTTCATTTCGAAACTGTTTACGTAATTCTAATTTTTCTTTATTCTCTTCTTTATTCTTAATATTTTGGAAAATATCTTTTAGAAATGCTAATCGATTTTCTTCCTTTAAAGATAATTTTGATTTCTTTTCTAATTTTTCTTGTTGTTCCTTCCATTGATCACGTAATAAAAGTGTTTTATCTGTTTTTTTCTTCTTCTCCTTTTCCTTATCTTTAGGATTATCCAAGTGAAGAATTTTTAATTTAGAATACAATTGCTGGGCTGTTAATCCTTTATAGGAAACATTGTGATCCATTGCCCATTTTTTTAATGTTTCTAATGAAGGAATTGTTTTAGCCAAGTTTAATTTATTTTTTTTAGGTTTAGGCTTTTCTAGAACTTCTTCGTTATCAGATGAAGAATCTTCGCTATCACTTTCTTCTATCTTTTTCTTAGGAGGTGAAGGGATCTCTAATTCATCTTCTGTAACACTTTCTTCTGTATCACTTTCTTCTACTAACTTTTTCTTAGAAGGAGGTGAAGGGATCTCTAATTCATCTTCGCTATCACTCATTTTATTATTAATTTTTTTTTATATATTAATTTCAATTAGAAATTTGTACTAACAATATAAAATTAATATTTTAGAAATGATCCAAATATTTTTATAAGAAAAATTTTCATCACACACACATTTTTTGTTGTTAAAATGATAATCTATTTTTTAAGTCTAATATAATCCTTTATTTTAAAAAATAATATTATTGAATGATAAATATTATTTTTTAACCTTCTAATATCCTTAGATATTTAATAATTTTGTTGAAAATTTGTTGAAAATGATAAAAAAATGTTTAAAAAATGATAATTTAAATATTTATATATATAAAATGAGTATTTGTGATAAGTGTGAAAAAGAATATAGTAATAAATATAATTTATTACGTCATCAACAAACCGTATGTATTAAAATAAAAAACTCTACAAATCAATGCGATAAGTGTGAAAAAATACTTTCATCAAAACAAAGATTAATATCTCATTTAAAAACTTGTAAAAAAAATACTAACATTAATCAAGCTTTAAAAAATGATAAAGTACAAAATATTACAACAAATAATACTACTACCACTAACACAAGTACGACTAATTCAAATAATTTAACACAAAATACAATTATACACAATTATGGAAGTATACTATCATTAACTAAAGAAGATATAAAAGAAACTTTTGATAAGAATTATACCTTAGAAGATCTTTTCGGTTCACAAAAAGGTCTTGCTGATTTTACCACAAAAAATTTCTTATCTGGTAAAGATAATCCTCTTTATATATGCACCGATAAATCAAGACAAAAGTTTATTTTTACTGATGAAAATAAGAAAGAAAAAGAAGATGATAATGCCTTTATTATTATTAAATTAATGTCAAGAGGTTTTGGTAAAGTAGATGAATTATATAAAGAAGAACTGAAAATACTTAAACGTAAACTTCGACATTTTATTGAAGAAGATCAATCTAGTAATATTCAATATACACATGAAAAACTAAAACAGTTGGATGAAGCCTTTAAGAAAATCAAAAATATTGAAAAAGATGGAGATGTTTACCGAAAACAATTAAGTAAAGTTTTACCATCTTCTATTGAAAATCGTATCTTGTATGATACTTATTTAAATGAAGACGAAGACTCTGAAAACGACGAAGTACCAGAAATAGTTCCATCCAATCAGATTTTATATGACACAACTGCTCTTCATATTGGACCAGTAACTTATGGTGGTCTTATTATGTACAAAAAACATTACCTTAAAACAGGTAAAAAAATATATCATCCAAAACATCAAAATAATCATGAATGGATGAAACAATTTGATGAATACTGTGAGAATGATGAATAATTTATTTTATAAAATATAAAATAAAATGGATGTTCTACCAAAATGCATGCCTATAATCAATTCAAGCTTTTACCGATTAGAACAGAAGACAATACAAAATAATACTATTAATCGTAAAACACTTGCGTCATTAATTTAATTAATTTTAATTAAATTATTTAGAACAATGAGTTGGTTTTAGTAAACTTTTTTGATGAAGTAGATGATGGAATAATAAAACTCAGCTCTCGATCTATCGCTTCTTTCTTCTCCTCTTCTTCCTTACCCATTCTCATAATTGCCTCAATATCCACTTTCAAATCAAATACACCTGTACCCGTTTTAGGCAATTTACCTAGCATAATACTAGCAGAAACACCGTCAGTTGTTTCAATCTCTCCATTTAACCCTGCCTTTAAAAAGTTTTCTAAACTCTCTTCAAATGATGCTTTTGACATTGGACCACTACCTACCTTTTTCTGTCCATACCGACTAATTGAAATAATGGTACCTGTGTATACCATTAAATCTACCAATAATTCAACATGACTAGAATTTACAAATGTACCATCACTACTCACAACATCCATAAATTCTTCAATTAAGAATTGTCGGGTTGCTTCAATCCCAAATACCTTATAAATTTCCCACATATTATTTGATAAGGTTCGTTTTTTATCTACCAACGGGTGATTAAATAATCCATACAAATTACTACCTTCTGTTGTAACCACCCATTCTTCTTTTGGGTTTGATCGTTTTTCAAAAAAGATCTCTTTCACTCCAATAATGCCACAAATATTTAAATTCAATAACTCTGGTAAAATCTTATCTTCAATTGTAATAATTTTTTTAATGTCGTATGGAATCTCCAAATCATCATCAATATTCTCTTTCACCAATTCAATCTTTTTTTCCTTAATTTCTTCTTCTTCCACCTCCTCCTCTATTTCTACTTCATCTTCTACTTCTTCTTCCATTTCATCTTCCACTTCATCTTCCAATTCTTCTTCCACTTCATCTCGATCTGAAATATCGCTATCTTCTACTTCATTCCTAAATTCGTCAATAAAAATATCTAATACACCTTTTGATTCCGGTTTATACAAAACTGTCATAGTTGGAAAACTTTTTTCTATTTGCTCTTTAATCAATTTCATCTTAATACTATACTCATAAATCACATTAATATCAAGAATAAGACGTACCCTCCATCCCAATTGTGTAGGATCAATCTCATAAATTTCGCAAAAAAGATAATGCCAATCCTCCAATGGTCCCTTCATTAAATCGTATGTCTTCACAAGTCTCTTCATCGTAATATCCGTAAAATTATTACCAATTCGTTTACGTATCTCTTTAATTCCTTCAAACGGCTCGTTCAAAAATATCAAACAATTCACCATCTTGGGATCTTTTGTCGCATTCAACAACTCACTAAATCGTGGAACGCCGACGACAACTGTTCGGATTGTCAAGCCTGCTGAGTGGAACGCGTTCAAAGTGCACTGGGTCTGACGCTCGCCAATCGACTGGGCCGTGATAATACCAACAGCTTCACCGGCTTGTGCCATTGTAGTGTGATAATAGTAAAGTATTTCATCCTTGAACTTTTTAAAAATTTCTGGATATATTTTAACAACTTCTAATTGAGCTCGTAATTTAGTTCGTACACGTTCGATGATCGACTGACCTACTTTTAAAGGTAAAGCACGATTGATAGGAATCGCGTTACAAATTTCATCGATTTGAAGGATCGAAAGAGATTGCATTTTTTATTTGAGTTTATGTTTTTGATTTTTTTATCAATTTTATATTAATCTTATTTGAGAGGATAGACCATGTGTTATAAAAATATAAGTACTAAGAAATTCTTAGTACTTATATTTTATAACACTGATAAAAATATTTAACTACTAAAAATAATTAATAGTTATTTAAAAATAATATATATATATAAAATGAACAAAGAGATTGAGATTCATAATTTTGAGAATAAAAATGTACGAATTATTGGTACACATGAAAACCCTTGGTTTGCTGTAAAAGATATTTGTAATATTTTAGAATTATCAAATCCTAGTGTATCATTACACAATATTCCAGAAAAATGGAAGAAAATTAAAAAAGTATTAACTGCTTCATCAGGTGAACAGGAAATGTTAGTTGTTAATGAAGCAGGTCTTTATAAACTAATTATGCGTTCAAATAAACCTATCGCGGAAAAATTCCAAGAATGGGTGTGTGAAGAAGTGTTACCATCAATTAGAAAGAGTGGTGAATATATACTACAAGAATATAAAAAGAAACTAGAAGAACAGCAAAGTCTTTTAGAAGAGAAGGATATTCGTCTTAAAAAATTACAAAAAGAAAAACAGATAGTTGATGGTAAAAATGTAGTATATTTAATTGCATCAGAAGATATGGAAAAAGAAGGTGAATACTGTGTAGGACTATCTGTAGATTTAAAAAAAAGAAGAGATGGATATGATCGTGGCAGTAAAGCAGATTATAAAGTAATTAAATACATTTCTTGTAAATCTATTCAATTAATGAAAGCAACGGAGACAATGATTTTATCTAAAATGAATAAATATAAAATTGCCCTTAATCATGATAGATTTCGATTGCCTAAAGGAAAAGATGTTTCTTTTTTTATTAAATTTTTTGATTATCTAGCAACTTTCTGTGAAGACATCGAAGACAATATTGTATTGGAAGAGCGATCAGAGGAAGAACAACAATTAATAAGTGATGAAATAAAAGAAGAACAAAAAGAAGATAAATCAGAATATAATAAGAAGTATCGTGAAGAACATCATGATGAAATTCTTGACCGAGAAAAGTTTTTTCGTGAAAATAATAGTGAGTTTCTAAAAGAAAGGAATAAAGATTATAGAGAAAATAATGTAGAAAAAGAAAGAGCAAGAAAAGAAAGGTATGCAAATGAACATAAAGAAGAACGAAAAGAATATATGACAAAATATAGAGAAGAAAAAGCAGCAGAAATTGCAATTGCTAGAAAAAAGTATAATTTGGAGCATAAGGAAGAAAATGAAAAGCGATGCGAATGTGAATGTGGTTCAATTGTGAGTCGACAGAATCTCAACACTCATTTGGAAACAGAAATACATAAAAAGTTTTTAGAAACAGGTGAGACGGTAAATGAGCAGAGGAAGGAAGAATCAGTTGTTTGTGATTGTGGGTTGACAGTTTCCAAACGAGGGGTAAAGAGACATAAAAAATCAAAATTGCATCAACAGTTTGAAGAGACAGGAATTAAAATTAAAAACTAAAATTATTGAGAATTATAAGATGATATTATCATTTTTTATTAATAAAAATTTTATCTATATTTTAAATGAAATTTTCATTTACATTAATACCAGATCAATTGATTTTTCAAAATCTTTTATCTTTATCAGATGAAGAACGACTTTCTGACTATGAACTATGTGGTGTTTATGTTTATAATAATGACGATTCGCTTGTACCTTACATTCCTTCTGAAATAGAAATAGGTGAAAGAAAAAGTGGTGAATGTGTACTACAAAGTCGTAATGCATATGCAATAAAATGGCATACACATCCTAAAAAATTCTACCCATCTGTTACCGACTTGTTTGTACTTTATAAATCAGTACAGACAATAGTCTCTATTATTTATAGTACACAAGGATTTTGGATTTTACAAAAAGAAAAACAAAAAATTACGCCTATTACAATGAATGAATATGAGACATTTTATGAGTATGAAACGATTCTTTATATGTTAGGAAGATATAAGAATAGTGAACAGTCTATACAAAATCAAACACTTAAAAAAAGTGGTGGATTATACTTGAATCCTTTGTGTTTACATTTTATAGAGAAGTATTATATACCTATTATCAATAAAACATTTGGTATAAAAGCTACTTTTTATAAGTATGATCATAATTTGCCTATTGAATTAACTATTGATATCACTGATGAAAACTTGCTTTATAAAAATGGAGCAACAAAAATTCATTCTGAAATACCAATGTCAAATTTAGTAAAATCAATGATCCCTAAAACATTTACATTAATTGAGTATAGTATAGATCCAGCAATTCTTAATTATACATATGAAGCAGAAGAAGCACTAGAACCAAAATTAAAGAAAAGAAAATCATTGTAATATACTAGCCATTAGGATACATTTGACCAATGTATCATTTTGGTCCAATTCAAATGTTAAATCTTCATTTTTTTCATATCCTAGAATATCACCAATAGAATCAATGTCTATTCCCATTTTTTCTTCAAATGTTTCTCTATCAATACATAGACAATCTTTATATTGAGACGAATGGATAATATCATGACATTTTTTTGATATTATATCGCTTTCTTGTCCTTCACATGAAAGCTTTTCTATTTTAGTCATTATATCACGATGAAAACATTTATCTTGTTTGATTGATGCATTATAAATGATATCTATTTTTGTAGGAGATAAAAATTGGATGATAGAGGATTGATGTTCAGACGAACATGTTAAAATTGTATTGGTATGATTAGAATACTCTTTATTATTTCGTTTTGATAAATAACAGTTGGCATTCCATATCAGTATATCATTAATCACTAATTGTCTTAATGTCATAATTTGTTTCATATTAAAGTAATAATGACAAACTTCATTTCGGAAAGGGTTCATGAGAACAAGACGTGTCCAATTTTTACCAGTCATAAGAGCATATAAAATAACTTGTGTCAATGCATTATCTTTCCAGTCTATATCAACAGATGCTTTCAGTTCCCATATAAAAATGTCTTTATCTTCTGTTTCTACAATGACATCAGAAACACCTGTAAGCCATGGCATTTTCATATTATTTTGTATTTTTATTAATCCTTGATTTGGACATAAATTTTTTACACTTGATTTTAAAGAAGAGTTCCAGTATGTTTTTAAATAAGAGATTGTATTAGGAGAAAGATCAATAAAAATTTTATTGTACATGGCAAGATGTAACTGAGAGTAATAATATATACCAGTAAAATGATTGGAATCTGAACATGAAGTAGTCTTGATAAACTCTTCATATTTTTTATAAATATTTTCAATTTTTTTAAAACAGTGAGTGTACAATGGATGATTTTTTATGACACTTAAATCGCCTGAATATGGCCATTTCATAAGCCATGAACTTGTGATAAGATTTTCAATAAGTATTCCTACAAATGCTTTTTCTTCTTCAATTTCTATTTTAGGGAAAGGAATGGGGGAATCAAATATAGATTTTGATTCATACAATTTGACATGTTCTTTTAATTTAATACGTGTATCATATTTAATGATACTTTGTTTGATAAGTTCAGTAACACAATGTTCCATATTCATATAATCAGAAAATTCAAAATCTTTAATCATTTTTCCATCACGAATTTTATCTTTATTTGGAATGGGACAAGTATCAAACATTTTTAATGTTTGACTAAATTTATCTTCATATGCAGGAACATAAAAAATAACTTTTTTTTTAGCACGAGTAATTCCAACATTTATTAAATTTAATACCAAATCGTTTGAAAAATTAACGAATGCTCTTTCTAATGGAAATGTAAGCACAATAAATACATGATCTCTTTCAAGACCTTTTGAAGAATTTACAGTGGATAAGAAAAGTTTATCATGATCCATTTTTTTATAGTTTGTATTCACTTGAAATCCATTGGATTGTAAATAAGATCGAAATCGAGCAACGTCTCCAATTGCACCTTTGACAGTGATGGCACTAGAAAATAAGAGAATCATGCATTTGGTAGGACCATGTTTTTCAATAAATTCTTTCATTTCACTAAATATACCAGAATAATTATAAAAACGGTGCCATTCAATATCCGATGTATATTCATTACTACTCGATGTCCAATTTTTTATAATGGGTTTAAATTCTGGGTAATAATTTATCAATGAAGTTTTTACTCTTGAAAGAATCGTATGAGGAACTCTTGGCGTTTCTGTCATTGAATAACATGTATATTTATCATTATTTCCTTGATTGAGAAGATGCCATAATAAAGTTTCTCTTGGTTCTTTTGAAATGCTTTGAAAAATATCACCTACAAATACGATACGACACTCTTTAAAAAATGTTTCAAAAATAAGTAGTGTTTGATGTTCAAGATCTTGACATTCATCAATATAAATAGCCTTTGGACAATCTGATAATGTTTTTAGTTTAATAAGATTAGAATTTATTTCTGAGCATATCTTGTAGACAAATTTTCGTTTTCCTTCAAAATTTGGTAAGTCAAGATATTCATACTCATAGATTTTGCATATTTCATAGATGATCGAATCAAATGTACGTACACGTGTACGATTTGCAGGAATTCCATATGATCGAAGCTTTTGTGTCAATTCATTTTTAATACATACATTAAAAGAAATGAATAATGCATCATAAGGAGTATAAATGCCATTAATGATGGATAGTACATGGGCACCTAAAATCATTGTAGATTTTCCAGCACCAAAAAGACCACCAACCACAATATTCTTTTTAGTAGAATCAAGGCATAATTCAATGATATCCAATTGATCTTTACGCCATGGAAACGTCTTCAGAGATTGGTATACTTTAATTCGATTGACATATTCAGCTTTCGTCTTAAATGAATAGGTTACACCTATCTTTTGAAGAAATTCCTTCATTTCATTTTGCGTGGAGTAAATGGACGGGATAGAAACTTGCATCTTATAGACACTGATATATGATTATTTTTACAGATTCGAATTCAATTTTATTTTTATTAATATAAAATGTCTACTTCTGATATTTATACAGATGCATCAGAACTTGGCCATGTCAAAACGACTATTGGATTGATTCTTGGAGTTATTGTAAGTCTAATTTTAATTTCAATCGGTGTTTACCTAACCTTTTTTGATAGAAATCCTCATACGAAAGAAGTCAGTGCAATTATTTCAAAAGTAATGGATTGTAACTCCTCTTATGATAAGCACAATATTCATAGAGTTGATTGTGACGTATTAATTCACTATGATTATGAAGGAAAATCGTATGATCCTATCACACCTGTTCATACAACAGATGGGTATCATGTTATTGGTGGTCCTATCACTATCTATATTGATCCTAAAAACCCGGTTGACTATTCCATGGCTTCATTAAATCAAGAAAAATTGATTGGTTGGACATGTACTGGCATTGGCATTATTGTTTTATTGATATCCATGTTTACATGGTGGCTTAGCTATCGTTACAAAGCATTTGCAGCTTTACAAGGAGTTGGTTTTGGATTAGGAGGATTAAGTAGTCAAAATACAATGTTTTAATTTTTTGTTTGTTTTTTTTCATAAATTTGATTTTATATTATTTAAAAGATTTGGAATTTAAATTATAAGAAATGGATGTATTTAATGTATTCGATAGCCTGGAAGAAGAACTAAAAGATGAAGTAGAAGTAGATTTTGATAAAGACGAAGTAGAATGCGAACATGAAAATGTTATTGAAAATATTGGAGTTATTTTTTGTAGTGATTGTGGTTTAGAGATATCAAAATTAGTTATATATGAACGCGAAACTCGTTACTATGGAGCTGATGACACCCGTAAAAATAGTGATCCAAATCGTTGTCACATTCGAAAAATTGAAGACAAGTCTATTTTTAAAGATGTAGAAAATTTTGGATTTTCAGAGAAGATTGTGAATCTTGCCAATGACATTTATAGTCAGGTCACAAAAGGAAAAATTTATCGAGGAAATTCAAGAAAAGCGATTATTTTTGGATGCATTTTTCATTCGATCAAAATCAACGGAAAAGTGTATAGTTGTGAATCACTTCGAACCATCTTTAATTTGGATAAAAAAATTATTCTAAAGGGGTTGAAACATGTCAACTTGAATTCACCTAAAAATAGTAATATTGTTAATCGATACATTACACCAATTGAATTGGTAAATGAATACATCACAAAATTTAATCATATTGAAGAAGATAAACAAGTCATTACGGATATTTATGAGAAGATTAAAAGTAAAAGCAGTATTATCAATCGATCAAGACCACAAAGTGTTGCTAGTTCATTGATTTACTACCACTTTTCAAAAAAGTTTGGATCGAATAATTTCTCCATCAAAGATTTCATTAAAAAAATTAAATTGAGTGAATTGACCGTTAATAAAATATCAAAAGAAATTGCCCGTATTTTAACATTACAAATTTAAAATTACTTATTTAAAATGGCTAGTTTATTTTTAAATTCGCTATTGCTACTTGGATTATCGATATTGACAATCTGTGCAAAACAATCGATGGCTTTCATGGTCTTATCATTTAATACTGATTTTCTATTATAATCATCCTCTAAATGTTCTTGTTCGTCTTTGATGTCCGATAAAATATTTTCATAGACAACCTGACTGGCTTTCTTAATAGGTTCAAATACTTTTTCTGTAAATGTACGTGCTTCATAGTCCTCTTTTAAATTTCCATTTTCATCCATATATTTGAACTTTTTTCTACTTACATCCGAACATGTAAGTAGTACTTTATTGTCTTTGGTTTTTATGATATGATCTGAACACATTTGAGCAATACCTTTTTGTCCACCAAAAAATACTTGTTCTGTTAAATAATTTTGACACTTTTTATTAAGTTCTTCCGGTGTAAGTTTATCTAAAAAATACTTGTCAGAGTAAATATTACGGACATTATTATTTGTCGTTGTTGTAATTGTTGTGCCTGTTGGTTTATCGATAGCTTGAGAGGCTAGTTTCTCAATTGTAGAAAACAATTTATCAAGATGTGTTTGTAGATCTTTTATTTTTTCATCTTTATGTGATATTTCTTTCTTATGCTCTCGAATTAAATCTGATATTTCTTTCTTATGTTGAAGTTTTATATCACATATTTCCTTATTATATTCTTCTTTTATTAAAAAATATTGATATGGTTTACAGCCTTCCTGATGAACATTTAATTTTTTCATGTCTACAGAATATTGATTACAACCATTACATAAAAAATCAGTTTTTAATTCTAAATTTCGAAGTGCTAAACATGCTTTATTATTAATAATATGATTTTTTAATACATACTTTGAACTCAATATTGTTTGACAAAACTCACATACAACTTGGCTCATTTTATTATTAATAATATTTTTTAAATTAACGAAAAATGTTTTCGATTAACGAAAATTATTATTAATATTTTTCGTTAAATCGAAAACATTTTTCGTTAATTAAATTAAAATATTTATTATGAATAATCTGTATTTTTACATTTAACCTTTAATGCTTTACTTTTAAAAAATAGAATTTTAAATTAATAGAAATAATTCTAGGATTTTATTTTTGTCAACACACACAATAGATGTGTGTGTTGATGTAAAAAAATTTTCAAAATTAAAATTTAGATTATAAATTATTAATTGATTTTTTAATTTTACTATTTTTCTTCTGGTATAGATTGAATTAAGAGGTCTGAAGGGAATTCCCGTCAATCTCGAAAATCTCTGACTAAACTTTTTATTACCATAGTATTACTAACTTTTCAATATTGATTTCTTTAATTTTTTTATCAAAAAAATGATGAAAAAGTCTATTTTTTGATAATTTCATCATTTTTTTGATAAAACTAACAAAAATATTTTCGTTGATTTTTAAAAATAACCTTTAATGCTTTATTTACTTTAAATTAATTTATAATTTAATAAAACAATTAAAATATAAAAGAGACAAGATGGCTGAAATTGAACAACCAGAAGATTTAGAAGTAAAGCTTTATCGCCATCAGAAAGTTTCTGTTGCAAATATGGAAAAATTAGAGAGATATAAACGAATCACGATTGAAAATAGGTATAGTTGCGAAACTGAATTTGGAATTTTAGGAGATGTCCCTGGATATGGAAAGAGTTATAGCATTGTAGCATTACTGTTACGTAATAAAATGGATTGGGATGTGAATGAAGAGTATTTAAAATCAGACATTCGAGTATATAATAGTTCTGTTCGACTAATACATACTACGACAAAAAAAAGAATTAAAACCAATTTAATTGTATGTTCTATTTCTATCATGAAACAATGGAAAGAATATTTAAATAAAGCACCAAGCTTATCAGTCTATGAAATTTCAACAAAAAAGCATATTAATGACTATGAAGTAGGGAAACACGATGTTGTGATTCTCAGTTCGAATCGGTTTAATGAATTGATGGATGTAGTGGGTGAAAATATCGTATGGAAACGATTTATTTTCGATGAAGCTGCAACGACTCATATTCCTCGTATGCGTAATATTTATTTTGGTTATATGTGGCTAGTAACAGCGACATACGAATATTTATATGGCATGAAAGGAAATGGTCATAATTTCATATATAATTTTATTCGTGGCATTCCTTACCAATTTTTAGACTTTTTTGTAGTTAAGAATAGTGTACAATTTATTAAAGAATCATTTGAGATGCCGCCTATTCACTATATCAAGCATCAATGTATCAATCCACGCATTTTATCTATTTTGCGTAACCATATTGATGAAGAGACACACACGATGATTAGTGCTGGGAACATTAAAGGGGCCATTGCAAAATTAGGAGGCAATGTTTATACAACAACGAATTTGATTGATATTGTGAGAAATCGAAAAAACGAGAAAATAATTGCATGCAAACAATCAATTGAATTTTGGGAACGACGTGATAATAAGAAAGAAGTAGATCAATGGACAGATAAATTAAAAGTACTTGAATCTGATATGAAAGATATTGAAGAAAAGTATTCTAATATGATGGCAAATGAAGAATGTAGTATTTGTTACGATAAAATCACGAATCATACAATGGTATCATGTTGTCAACATCTTTTTTGTGGTAATTGTATCATGAAATGGTTACAAGCGAACCATACGTGTCCATTATGTCGTCATCATCTTAAACCATGTGATTTATCATTTATTGGTGATAAAGATGAAGAAAAAAATGAGACAAAATTAAAGACAAAGAAAGAAACGGTAATGGATATTATTTCAGAGTGTGTGAGACAGAATCGAAAAGTGATTTTATTTTCATCGTATGATGAGACGTTTGATATCATTCGAAATGATTTGGATGAATATAAGATTGAATTTGCAGAAGTATCAGGACAACGATCAGTACGTGAAACAAAATTGGAAAAATTTGTACATGGTAGAATCAATGTTATTTTCTTAAATTCAAGGTTTAATGGGGCAGGTATTAATTTAGAAGTTGCCAATGATATTATTTTGTACCATTCGATGAATGAGGGTCTTAAGAAACAAGTTATGGGAAGAGCTTTACGTATTGGGCGTAAAGAGCCATTGATTGTACATGAATTTGAGTAATTAATTAATTTAAATAGTAAGCTTAACAAGTAAGAGATGGAAATAGAATCAAAAATGAAATTAGATACGATAACTTTTATTAAATTACCTGTTCATGTATGCGATACAGTAAATGATTATTATTTATTTGATATTTTATTACCATCCAAATGTAGTGAAACTGTAACATTGAGTATCCTTAATTTATTATGTAAGATACGTTCGGTGTTAATTAACCAGAAAAATGTTGATCGTATTTTATCTACATTTCTTGATTCACAATCATATTCAACTTTGAACCATATTTTTATGGTGGATGTTATAGAGACAAATCGAGATTCAGATGGATTAAAAAAAATAAAAATTGGATCAAAAACATTCAGTTTAAATAATCAAGAAAATAGTGATTTTTATTTCCATAGTATGATTTGTATGCATATTATGAGTATATATAATTTTGATTGATTTTGTATTTTAATTATTTAATTAAAATAAATGTCTAGTTATAATACTCATATATCTAGTACAGGTATTTCTTTTAATAATACTTCATATATAGGATTAA